>BNJU01002237.1_pt1 | contig 76189 bp, 98 predicted proteins | sample 8539281 | NCBI WGS metagenome assembly BNJU01 (sample SAMD00202456, study PRJDB9452) | human saliva metagenome | isolation source: human saliva | place: Japan
TAATATTATGCATGAAAAGTACAGATAAATATCAATCACGAATCCGCATACTGATTGGTCTTTTTTTCTATTTTGTTTGGTGTTTTGTTTATCTTATTGATTAAGTTAATGTTTTTACACCACGCACATTATCGGAAAAAGATTGCCAAGATTGTCTATCCGCTATACAGACGAATCAGAATAGTTCTGTAGAGACTACGCCAACCCCTAGCCCCACAACGACAACTACTCCAACGCCTGAACCAACTGTTGAACCAACAGTGGATACGACTACTGTATCTTCCATTCAGAAGATTACAAATAAGAATCATCCAATTGATTCTGGATATATACCTGCTAATTTAACTATAGTTAATGTAAATTCAAATGGTACTCAATATCTTAGGTCAGAAGCTGCTTCAGAATTAGTGAAGATGTTTGCGGCGGCTCATAAAGATGGAATTGACTTATATTTAGTTAGTGGATATCGTTCTTATTCACAACAACTAGATCTCTATAATACATATGTAAGTACAGATGGAAAAGCTTTAGCAGACTCATATGATGCGATTCCTGGTGCTTGCGAACATCAACTTGGATTAGCAGTTGACTTGTCCGATGGTAATCGTGATCATGATATTGATGACTCATTTGAATCGACAGCTGCGTATCAATGGTTATTAAAGCATAGTTATGAATATGGATATATACTTCGATTCCCACCTGGGAAAGAATCGATTACTGGCATTGCATATAATCCTTGGAGTTTTAGGTATATTGGCATCGAAGAAGCTAAAAAAGTCTATGATTCTGGACTTACATTAGAAGAGTATTATAAAGTGAATGATTAGGAAAGATGAAAAATCTTTCCTTTATATTTCTTTTAAAATATAGTGTAAAAATAATCAAGTGATTTTAGGAGGTAGCGATGGTTAAAGAATTAATGAAAAGTATTCGAGAGTTTAAATTAGCAACTATACTGACACCCTACATTTGTTGTAGGTGAAGTAATCATCGAGGCGTTGATTCCGTTTTTAATCTCATTATTAATTAATGATATTAAAGCAGGCTGTGATTTATCAGTCATTTTAGGATATGCCTGGAAGTTAGTTATCTTATCACTACTTTCACTTTTGTGTGGATATTTAGCAGGTATCTATTGTGCAGAGGCTAGTACAGGTTTTGCGAAAAATCTACGCTATGATATCTTCTCTAATATCCAGAAATTTTCATTTTCAAATATCGATAAATTCTCATCGGCGTCATTAGTAACACGATTGACAACGGATATTCAAAATGTGCAGATGGCATTTATGATGATTATTCGTACCGCTGTACGTGCACCACTTAATTTAATTTTCTCCTTTACGATGGCGTATATTATGGGTGGATCAATGGCAGTTATCTTCTTAATCATTATTCCGTTCTTAGGAATTGGGTTATATTTGATTGTAAGAACAGTTATGCCAGTCTTTAAAAAGGGATTCCCACTCTTTGATAAAATTACACGTATCGTAGAAGAAAATGTAAAGGGTATTCGTGTCGTGAAATCCTTTGTACGTGAGGACTATGAAATTGATAAATTTGATGAGACATCAAATGATATTCGCAAAATGTTTACACGTGCAGAGCAGATTATCGCTTTGAATAATCCGTTAATGCAGATAAGTATTTATGCGGTTATGTTATTTGTGTTGATGTTTGGTTCTGAAATGATTATCAAGACAAATGGGACAAGTTTAGACGTAGGACAGCTATCTACTTTGATGACATATGGTTTCCAAATCATGGTTTCCTTAATGATGTTATCGATGGTGTTTGTAATGATTACATTCTCTGAAGAGTCATGCAAGCGTATCATTGAAGTATTAAATGAGAAGAGTTCTATCACATCCAAGAAAAATGCAATTACTGAAGTAAAGGATGGTTCTATTGACTTTGACCATGTTCGTTTTAAATATTCTCCTACAGCAGAGCGACCAGTTCTTGAAAATATTGATGTCCATATTAAATCAGGTGAAACCATTGGTATCATTGGTGGAACGGGTTCTGCAAAGTCTTCCTTTGTACAGTTGATTCCACGTTTATATGACGTTACTGAGGGTACAGTACGTGTTGGTAAAGAAGATGTTAGAGATTATGATCTTGTGACATTACGTGATTCTGTTGCGATGGTATTACAGAAGAATGTGTTATTCTCCGGTACGATTGCGGATAATATCCGTTGGGGTAATAAGGACGCAACATTAGAAGAAGTGAAGCATGTATGTCATTTGGCTTGTGCAGATGAGTTTATCGAGCAGATGCCAGATGGTTATGACACTTGGATTGAGCAGGGTGGAACAAACGTTTCTGGTGGTCAGAAACAAAGACTCTGTATCGCTAGAGCACTCTTGAAACAACCAAAGATTTTGATTATGGATGACTCGACATCTGCCGTAGATACAAAGACAGACGCAATTATTCGTAAGGCAATGAAAGAATATATCCCAGAAACAACAAAGATTATCATTGCGCAAAGAACTTCATCTGTAGAAGATGCGGATCGTATCATAGTATTGGATGGCGGTAAGATTGATGCGATTGGCACAAGTGAAGAATTACTACAGACAAACCAAATTTACCGTGAAGTATATCTATCTCAGAATAAACAAGGTACTGAGGAAATCGTGGAAGAAGGAGGTGTTCGTTAATATGAATCAGAAACAAGCGAATCGTAAAAAATCCTTCAAGAGATTGATCAAGATGGTACTATCCTACTATCCAGTTCTATTTCCACTGATTGTAGTATTAATTATTACCAATGCAATTTTGGGTGCTTTACCATCTATTTTCCAACAGAATGTAGTCGCTGTATTACAGCAGGCTTGGGAACAAGGCTGGACATGGGAAGTCACAAAGCCATTTATTGTAAAACTTGTTACAATGTTGGCAATTATTTACGCAGTTGCATTAATCATCGGAATTGTATATAACCAGTTAATGGCATTCTTCACACAGGGTGTGTTACATAAGATACGTAAAGAAGTATTTACACATATGCAGAAACTGCCAATTCGTTATTTTGATACACATCCGCATGGTGATATCATGTCTCACTATACAAATGATATCGATGCAATGCGGCAGATGATTTCACAGAGTTTCCCACAGTTATTAATTTCTATCGTTACGATTATCACGATTATCGCAATCATGTTCTATTACAGTATTCCAATGGCAGTAGTTATCTTAATTGGCGCTGCAGTATCCATTGAAATTACACGTAAGCTAGGTGGCCTTTCTGCAAAATACTTTATCTTACAACAAAAGGCAACTGGTAAGACAGAGGGTGTTATCGAAGAAATGGTGAACGGACAAAAGGTCATCAAAGTATTTAATCACCAGGATGAAGCTGAGGAGATTTTCAATCAAGCAAATAACGAGCTTTATGAAGCATCTAATACGGCGAACCGTTATTCTAATATCTTGATGCCAGTCTTAAACAACGTAAACTATTTAATTTATGCATTCGTTGCGGTAGCTGGTGGTATCTTTATTCAAGAAAAGTTCCCGAACTTCTCAGTTTCAGGGTTGCCATTCTCAATTGCGGTTATTGTGCCGTTCTTAGGAATGTCACGTCAATTTGCAGGTATGATTCAGCAGATTTCCCCACAGATTAACTCAATTGTAATGGGACTTGCAGGTGCGGAACGTGTCTTTGAATTACTTGATCAAGAACCTGAAGTAGATGATGGTATTGTGACACTTGTCAACGCAACAGAAAAAGATGGTGAACTCAAAGAAACAAATGAACAGACTGAAATTTGGGCTTGGAAGTATCCACATGAAGACGGTACAGTTACTTATACAAAGGTAGCTGGTGATGTTCGCTTTGCGAGTGTAGACTTTGCGTATAATCCAGATAAGATGATTTTGCATGATGTAACGCTATTTGGTAAGCCAGGTCAAAAGATTGCCTTTGTAGGTGCGACAGGTGCTGGTAAGACAACAATCACAAATCTGATTAACCGTTTCTATGACATCGCAGATGGAAAGATTCGTTATGATGGTATCAACATCAATAAGATTAAGAAGTCTTCTTTACGTAAGTCGTTAGGCATTGTATTGCAGGATACAGTACTATTTACAGGTACTGTTATGGATAACATTCGTTATGGACGCTTAACAGCGACAGATGAGGAATGTATCGCAGCAGCGAAACTTGCGGGTGCAGATGGCTTTATTCAACATCTACCACAAGGCTATCAAACAATGTTGAATGGTGATGGTTCTAATCTTTCACAAGGTCAGTGTCAGTTATTAGCAATTGCTAGAGCAGCTGTCGCAGACCCACCAGTTATGATCATGGATGAGGCTACCTCTTCTATTGATACACGAACAGAGCAAATTGTACAAACTGGTATGGACCGCTTAATGAATGGACGTACTGTATTTGTTATTGCGCACCGTTTATCTACCGTTAAGAATTCAAATGTAATTATTGTATTAGACCATGGTCGAATTATAGAACGTGGTACCCATGAAGAATTACTTGCTCAAAAGGGTCAATACTATCAGTTATATACAGGAGCGTTTGAATTAGAATAGATATAAAAAAGTTTATGCGTGCATAAACTTTTTTAGTAGAATTTTAATTTTCTCTTTTTCGCTTCTCCAACTAAATCAATATCTTGTACGTAGTTTAAATTAAGGCCTTCGACTACAGACAATGCACGATTTAGGTTTTGTTCAGTTAAGAATTGTTTTGGATCATGTACATCCAAACCAATGATAACTGGACATTTTTTCTTTGCGAAAATTTCAAAGAAAGCTCTAGTTGGATAGGCATAGCGCTCTCCGTCAAGATATTCTTTCTTACCAATGCGTACACCAGTACCACAATTTAACTCCAAAGGAATGTCATAAAATCGAGATATATCAGCAATCTTCTCGGCGGCGTTGAGTACGCTCTCATCAATCCTTGGATATTTCCAGAGAAATACATCAGGATGCGCTATATAATCACACATATAATGTTGGCAAGCTTCTTCTAAGCATTTTACGTAGTGTTCAACTTGGTCACTGTTATCAAATTCATAGACGCTATCTTTATCAATTGTGAGGTTGTGCTGTCCTAAAATAATATAATCTAATGTCTTTTCGATATTCACGAATGGTATCCCATTGACTTGGATAGTATTCAACTTCCATGCCAAGATGAATATCAATTTGAGATGCGTATTTTTCCTGCAAGGTACGAATGGATTGGTAATAATCAGGAATTTGTTCAATGTTCATACGTAATCCAGGACATGGTGTAGGATATGCAGCATGATCACTGAATCCAAGGGTTGTTAAACCTGCTTGAATCGCAGCTTGTACATATTCTTCATCTGTGCCAATCGCATGGCCACAACGGGCAGTATGTGTATGATAATTTGCTTTGATCATGGGGATTACCTCCAAAACGTAGAAATTATAACATTCATACCAGAGATTGACAAAATATACAAAAGTAATATCATAATAGTTGAACAGTTGTTCAAATGTTATATATGTTAGAGGTGCTAAAGATGGAATATAGATATCGTGTTGTCGGAATTGATTGTGCGGATTGTGCCGCAGAACTAGCAGAGGAAATCAGAAAAATCGAGGGTGTCGTAGATGCGGATATTCACTTTATGCAGCAGAAGATGTACTTGCCTGTGAAGAGAGAAATCATTCTGTGATTGAACAGAAGGTTTTTGATATTATCCATGACGATGAACCTGATGCAGTGATTACAGCCCTACACGAAGAACCAAAACATCTCTTTAAATTTAATATCAAGAATATCGATTGTGCGGATTGTGCCAATGAGATTGCGGAAAAGGCAATGGAAATCGAAGGTGTAGAACATGCGGAAGCTGATTTTATGCATGCGATTTTACGTGTTCAGTTTGCAACAAATGAATATACACGTATTGAAAATGAACTACGTGAAATGATTGCTAGAGAAGAACCAGAAGTTGAATTCTCAAGGTATTATCTAGAGCAAAAGATTGAAAAGGAAGAAGACCATAATACACAAATTATGATTATACGCTTATTACTTGGTGCGCTATTATTTGGTCTATCATTCTTACTCACAGGCATCACAAGTAATATTTCAACATTACTTGCGTATATCATTCTTGGATACGATGTTATCTATAAGGCCTTCTATAATTTGAAACGAGGAAATCTATTAGACGAGCATTTCCTTATGACTATCGCAACTTTTGCGGCGTTATATCTAGGCGATTGTAAGGAAGCAACTGGTGTTATGTTATTCTACCAGATTGGGGGAATTCTTCCAGGATTTAGCAGTGGATCATTCTCGTAAGTCTATCGCATCTTTGATGGATATTCGTCCTGACTATGCATTTGTACAAAGCGGAACTGAGTTTATTAAGGTTGATCCAACGGAAGTACAAATTGGTGAAATTATCCAAGTAAAACCAGGAGAGCGTATTCCATTAGATGGTATTGTTGTCTCTGGAAGCTCTTCTCTAGATACTGCATCTTTAACAGGAGAATCGAATCTACGTGATGTGGATGTAAATGATGAAGTAATTTCGGGTGTTGTGAATACAAGTGGTGTGTTATTAATTCGTACTACGAAGGAGTTTGCACAATCTACAGTCTCAAGAATTCTAAATATCATCGAAGAAAATAACGAGACAAAGTCCAAACAAGAGAAATTCATTACAAAGTTCTCTCGTTACTATACCCCTACGGTTGTTACATTGGCAATAATTGTGGCAGTTATAGTGTCGATTGTAACTGGTGATATTAACGAAGGTATCTATCGTGCGTGCACGTTCTTAGTTATCTCTTGTCCATGTGCATTAGTTATTTCTATTCCACTTTCATTCTTTGCTGGAATTGGTGGATTGTCCATGCACGGTATCATGTTGAAAGGTGCAAACTTCGTTGAAAAGATAGCGGGTATTCGTACAATCGTATTCGATAAAACGGGTACTTTAACAACAGGACAGTTTGCGGTGAATCGTCTATTAGACAGTAGTGATGATGAAAAACTATTAAAATTAGCAGCCTATGCGGAAAGTTATTCCAATCATCCAATTGCGAAAGCAATTCAAAATTCTTATCAAGATGAAGTTGATCAAAATAAGATTTCTGATATGCAAGAAATTGCGGGTAGAGGTATTTCTATCACATTGGAAAATCATCAAGTACTCGTTGGTAATTATAAGATGATGAAAGAAAACAATGTGGATTGTAAACAATACACAGAACCAGGAACCTATGTATATGTGGCAGAGGACGGCATTTTCTTGGGTTGTATATTACTAAAGGATACAGTTAAGCAAGATGCGTCCAATGCAATACATAATTTAAATAAGAATCATGCTTGCATGATGGTATCAGGTGATGCGAAAGAAATCTGCCAAGAAGTAGGTAAGGAACTAGGTATCAATTCTATCTATGGTGGGTGCTTACCAGAAGATAAAATTACATGCGTGAATACTGTTAAGAAAGATGGTGTGGTCGCATTTGTAGGTGATGGTGTTAATGACGTACCAGTGATGAGAAGTGCAGATATTGGTTTTGCGATGGGTTCTCTTGGTAGCGATGCGGCAATTGAAGCAGCAGATGTCATCATCACGGATGATAATCTAAATAAGATTGACACAACCATTCGACAGGCAAAGAGAATTATTCGTATCGCAAATCAAAATATAGTCTTCGCAATTGCGATTAAAGTGCTTGCATTAGTATTAGGTGCACTTGGTATTGCGAATATGTGGATGGCAATTTTTGCGGATACAGGAGTAGCAATGTTATGTGTTATTAATGCAGTGCGACTTCTTCGTGTTAAGGAATAACTAGTATTCCTATATTTGCAAGTATGGTAAAATAACCATGTTGTAAAGGAGGTTATCTTATGCGTATATTAGATATCGTATCGGTGATTATCCTGATACTCGTAGCCGCTTTAGGCGTGCTATATTTGCAAATGAAAAGGAGCAAAAAATGAAGAAATTTATAACTGCTTTACTAGTGAATGTAATTTCACTTTGGGTAATTGATTACCTCATGAGATCTATATACATCGCAACACCGAATGCGTTATTTGCGATTGCTTTTGTACTAATGATTTTGAATGCGACTTTAAAGCCGCTAATGAAATTAATCTTCTTGCCGGTTACATTTTTGAGTTTTGGGTTATTTTCATTGGTTATCAATGCAGTTGTACTCGCAACAGCGTTTAGTTTTGCGCCAGGTTCTTATATCACAGGATTTCCATCAGCGTTTATCGCAAGTATTCTCCTATCGATTGCCAATTCCGCAATTAATTCTTATATTGAATAACATCGTACGAAGTAAAGTGCGATGTTTTTTTGAGGGTTGTATTATCTTCCATAAAATATAATAATGATAATGAAAGAATTAGGTACTAAGAGGTAGATATGTCGCAACTAGAAGGGATTATAAAAAAATCCACGTTGAAGTATGCATTGATTGCATTTGGCTTTTGCGTTTTGTCAGAAATCATTAGTCTAATATCTCCAAGATTAATGCAATATATCATTGATACAGTCATCCCACAAAGAAACATGCATACAATTATTTTGAGCATTCTTATTTTTGTGTCGATACCACTATTGCACATATGTGTAAAATCGTTTTTTAATTACTTTACGATTGTTTTCGCCAGAAATAAGGGGAATGAGTATGCAATTCAATTAATGGAAAAGATTATTCATCAACCACTCCGCTTTTTTGATACGCACAATTCTATTGAGTTGTTGACGGAATCAGGTAGAGAACTTTCTAACTTGTTATTGTTCTATATCAAAGATGTTCCTAGTTACTATAGTGCAATTCTATCCTCAATTATCATCTTTATAATTTTGTGTTCTTATCACCCTGTGATAGGAGTATTCCAAATTTTATTCTTGCCGCTCAGTATTATTCCGGTCAGATTTATTCATCTTAAGTTAGAGGGATTAGTAAATAGTGTGATTGAAAAGAACGCAAAGAATAATCAGTTAAAAGCAGACATGTTTAAGAATATCGACTACATTAAGAGTAATAATCTAGAGACATTCTATATCAATCAGATAAAAGAGAATAATGATGCGATTGTTTCTGTTTGGGGAAGTGTCGCTTCGATGGAATCTCTAGCTGGTGTATGGATTAATGGATTTATGACATCTCTATTTACTGGATTATCATTTGGTATCGTTGCGCTATTGATGATGTACACAACAAAACTTACAGTTGGAACAATTGTTTCTGTAGTCAGCTATTGTGAGTTGTTATATTCCTATTTACATACAATATTTTCAACGGAAATTGAAAAAGGAAAGTTCAAAGGTGAATTTACAAAGACAAAGGAATTGTTCGAGTTAGAGTATGATATTTCTGCTAATCAGCATCCATTTTTCAATGGAGCGTCAATCAGATTTGAACAAGTAAATTTTCAATATACAAATACACCTATCTTAAAAAAATCTAACGTTAGAATTACAGTCTCATAAAATGGACGGTTATCCTTGGTGAAAGTGGTATTGGAAAGAGTACAATTTTTAAAATTAATAGAAAAGTTCTACACAGAGTACGAAGGGAAAATCATGGTTGATGATATATCTTTGAAGGATATTGATAGCCATGATCTGAGAAATCAGGTGGCTTATTTATCACAATCACCTTCTTTATTCCCAGGCAGTATTCGCAGTAATTTAACGGTTAGTAGCGATACAATTACAGATGAAATGATTTGGGAAGTATTAAAAACAGTGAATATGAAAGACTATGTTTCCTCGTTGGATGATGCTTTGGATACTGATATTTATGAAGCGGGAAAAATTATGTCTACTGGTCAGAAACAGCGTTTGTGTATCGCAAGAGCGTTATTGAGAAACGTGGAGATATACTTATTGGATGAAATTACATCTAATGTTGACCGTGAAAATACGCAGCTGATTTTATCATATTTCAAAGAGCTATCAAAAGATGGAAAGACAATTATCAGCGTTACACATGATAGAGAATATATTCCTTTTGCGGATGTGACATATGAATTATGGAATGGGAAAGACGCAACCATAGTTTCTAAAATTCAGTGATACCTATACAAAAGGATATATTTTTGGTTATTTATAGGAGCATATAAGAGAAAATATATGCTCTTTTGTGATTATCGGCAACATTATTCCAATATCTGATATAATTTTTTTATCGATATGAGAACAGTAATTCAAAGAGTAAAACATGCAAGTGTTACCATTGATGGCGTCATAAATGGGAAAATTGAACAAGGTTTCCTATTGTTGGTTGGAATCAAAGATGATGACACAGAAGCAGTAGTAGAAAAGATGGCAGATAAGATTGCCAAAATGCGTATTTTCGATGATGAAAACGGTAAGATGAATCTAGCATTACAACAAGTTGGAGGTGCGATTTTATCTATTTCACAGTTTACGTTATTCGCAAACTGCAAAAAAGGGAATCGTCCAAGTTTTGATGGGGCGGGAAAGCCTGAACATGCTAAAGCAATGTACTTATACTTTAATGAAGTATTGCGACGTTATGGTTTACAAGTAGAGGAAGGTATCTTTGCGGCAGATATGAAAGTTGAACTGCTCAACGATGGTCCTATCACAATATGTCTGGATTCGGAGGATTTAAAATGACACAAATTATCTACGGTAGTGAATTATCTGCCGAACTAAAAGAAAATATGCGTTCAAAGGTGGAATCTTGGGTATCTGCAGGTATGAGAACGCCATGTCTTGCGGTTATCCTTGTAGGAGATAATCTGGCATCTGAGTCTTATGTGCGTGGAAAAGAGAAGGCGTGTGCAGCAGTTGGAATTAAAACCAATACCATTCGTTTATCTTCTTCTATCTCTCAAGAGGAACTGGAGAAGACAATCTGTGATTGTACGAGTGATGATACGGTAGATGGTATCTTGATTCAATTACCATTACCTGAAGGCTTTGATGAGGATAGAGCGATAGCTTGTATCGATCCACAAAAGGATGTGGATGGGTTACACCCGCTAAACTTTGGAAGATTCTTTATGAACCAACCGTCGTTTGTGCCATGTACACCACTCGGTATCATGGAACTCTTAAAGCGTATGAAATGTAATCCTAAGGGTAAACATGCGGTGGTCATCGGTCGTTCTAAATTAGTAGGAACACCAGTTGCTCGCTTATTACAGAATGCAAATGCGACTGTTACAATCTGTCATTCCCATACTGCAAACTTAAAAGAACTTACAAACTTAGCGGATATCTTAATTGTCGCAGTAGGTAAGCCAAAGATGATTGATGCGCAATATGTCAAAGAAGGTGCGTATGTCATCGACGTTGGTGTAAATAGTGTTGATGGTCATCTGTGTGGAGATGTAGATTTTGAATCTGTAATGCCTAAGGCAGGTGCGATTACACCTGTACCAAAGGGTGTAGGTCCGATGACTATTTGCATGTTGTTACAAAATACAATTACTGCGTATGAAAAGAGGCAGGGACTATGATCAGTGATTTTAATCTAAATGATACAGTAGAAATGAAAAAGGAACATCCATGCAAGAAGTCCAAGTATTGGAAAGTGATTCGTATGGGTGCGGATATTAAAATCAAGTGTTTAGGTTGTGGTGCGGTCGTGATGTTTCCAAGACATGAATTTGAGCGTAAGCTAAAGAAGATTATTGAAAAAGCACCACAGGAATAAGAGGAAAGAAAAGAGGATTTCATATATGTCATTAACAGCAGGTATCGTTGGCCTACCAAATGTTGGTAAATCAACTTTGTTTAATGCAATTACAAACAGCCAGGTCCTAGCGGAGAACTATCCATTCGCAACCATCAATCCAAACGTTGGTGTGGTAGAAGTTCCTGATAAGAGAATGGATGACTTCGTAGAACTCTTCCATCCAAAGAAGACAATCTACACAACATATCTGAATTTACAGATATCGCAGGGTCTTGTGAAAAGGTGCATCAAAGGGTGAAGGTTTAGGAAACCAATTCTTAGCGAATATTCGTGAGACAGACGCAATCGTTCATGTTGTAAGATGTTTTGATGATAGTAATATCGAGCATGTAGAAGGTTCTGTTGACCCAATTCGTGATATTGAAGAAATTAACTTAGAGCTTTGCTTAAGTGATTTGGATACTAGTTCAGAATCGTATTAGTAAGGTTGCTAAAAAGGCACAGACATCCAAGGATAAAGATGCAGTAGCTGAATATACATCATTGCAGAAGTTTGAAAAGTTATTAGAGGCAGGAACACCAGTACGTCTAGGTGACTTAGAAGATTCTGACCGCGAGGTTTTAAAGAACTATGGTTTACTTACATCGAAGCCAGTTATCTATGTTGCGAATATGAGTGATGAAGAAATCGGTGATCCTGAAAGTAATGCATACTACCAAAAGGTAAAAGCATTTGCGGCAAAATGAAGGTAGTGAATGTAGTGCTATCTGTGCAAAGATGGAAGAAGAACTTTCAAGTCTTGATAAAGAAGAGAAGATTGCATTCATGCAGGACTTAGGAATTGCGCAATCTGGTTTGGATAAGATTATTCGTGCTGCTTATCACTTATTAGGGCTAAGAACATTCTTCACGGTTGGTGAACCAGAGTGCCGTGCATGGACTTTCCATGAGGGTATGAAAGCTCCTCAGTGTGCAGGTGTTATCCACACAGACTTTGAAAAGGGATTTATTCGTGCGGAAATCTATAGCTATGAAGACTTAATGGAATATCGTACAGAACAATCTGTTAAGGAACATGGTAAGATGCGCTTAGAGGGTAAAGAGTACTTAATGAAGGATGGAGATGTTGTCTTCTTCCGTTTCAATGTATAATTCATCTCATTTTCACAGTGAATCATGATAAAATAGGGGTAACAATAGGAGGCTCTTATGAAACTAATTTTGGCAATTGTATCCAATGATGATGCATCTGCAGTTTCTGCTGCACTTACGAAGAATAATTTCTATATGACACGTTTAGCAACGACAGGTGGATTCCTACGTGCTGGAAATACAACGATTATCGTTGGTACGGAAGATGAGCTTGTAGATAAATGTATCGCAGTCATCGGCGAAGAAGCAAAACGTCGTACAGAAATTGTCCCATCTACCGCATCATATGACGTTGGAAGATATGCGTCCTTCCCGGTTGAAGTACAAATCGGTGGAGCGACAATCTTTGTATTGGACATCGAACAATTCAAGAAACTATAAGCAGGGTGACCTGCTTTCTTTTATCATTTGGGAAAGGAAATAGAATGACAATATTATTTGTAAATGCGGCATTTCGCGAGAATTCCAGAACATACGCATTAGCGCAACAATATTTATCGATACTGACTGATGAGATTGAAACTGTAAACTTAGGGGAGGAAGATATTCATCCTTTACAGAAAGCTACGCTAGAAAAATACTGTAAGAATTCACGGAATCATGATTTTGGTGATGAGATGTATCGTTATGCAAAACAATTTGCCAAGGCAGATGAAATTGTGATTGCGGCACCGTTTTGGAATTTTGGATTACCTGCAGTACTGCATGATTATCTTGAACTTGTCTGTACACAAGGGTTAACTTTTGATTTGAATAAAGCGGGAGAGTACTATAGTCTTTGTCAGGCAAAGAAACTAGTGCTTATATTGACAGCTGGTGGATATGTACCTGAAAATGATTGTGCAATCTCATATGTTCGAACTTTATGCAAAGAGTTCTGGAAGATTGATGATGTAAGGTATTATTGCGCCGATGGTATTGACCTTGTTGGGGCAGACGTGAATTCAAAGTTAGAGGCAGTGGTTGAACAGTATGAAAATTCGCAAAAGTAGAATGGAAGACATTGAAAAAAAAAAAAATGTGTGTGATTCATGAGGCGCAAGAAAGTATGCGTGCTAATGGAATCCCGCAATGGCAAGATGGTTATCCAAATGAAGACGTTATTTCCCAGGACATAAAAATAGGAAATGGTTATGTTCTTGTGGAAGATGAGAATATCATTGGTACTGCATATATTGTTGCTGGACACGAGCCAAGTTATGATTATATAGAAGGTGGTCAATGGTTGAATGATCATCCTTATGTCGTTGTACATCGCATTGCGGTTCGGAAAGACTACAAGGGTAAGGGCGCTGCTCGTTATATGATGGAGTTTGCGGAAAAGATAGCGATGGAACATCAACTACAGGATATTCGTATTGATACACACCATGATAATATTCCAATGCGTACATTTTTAGCCAAACTAGGTTACCATGCATGCGGAACAATATACCTGGATAATGGTGATAAACGTATTGCATATCAAAAATCATTTTGAAAAGAAAAACGCACTAGTCAGTGCGTTTTATCATCTTAATTAAATATTCAATTGTATTATTTTCTGGGTTCTTAATAACTGCATTTAAGCATCTTTGTAAGATATCTTTGATATCTTTTCCTTGATAGCCGAGTTCTTTAACGGTATTTCCATTTATCGCAAGATTTTTTAATTGATAGGGTTCATGCATGTTCTGTACTTCATGATAGTATGCATGAATGTTCTCTCTTTGATAATTAGGATCAATCGCTGTGCGATATTGGTGATAGGTATTAAATGGGATATTGAGAGTAGATAAGAATTGTTTAAGTTCAATCTTTGAAGAAAGTTTGTATTCTGAATTTTGAATACAACTCAGGATGACAGTTTGTTCTGTACCTGAGTATTTCAGGCGTTCTAAGATTTCTTTTGCGTTAGAAATATCTTTGAGTAGAATTGCCATACGGATATTTGCGTTAAGCGGAGATTGATTGATTGAGGTTAAACTGTCCTGGATGATGTATTCTTTAATTCAGGAATAAATACCTGTATGATATCACTATATTCTGTAAGGATGGAAGAGAGGGCGTTTGTTTCTAGGATGCCAACCCATTCATTATGAATGCGTTCTTCTGAGATATAGTGTAGTAATTGTTTTTGTTTATGTATCGCAGTTGCGGTATTTTCTTCAATTGTAAATGAGAGTCTTCCTGCAAAGCGTAAAGCACGGAGTATACGTAAGGCATCTTCATCAATGCGTTCATTTGCGTTACCAATACAACGTATAATCTTATGTTGCAAATCTTCAATGCCACCAAAGAAATCAATTAAGCCTTCGCTGTTGTTATAACAGAGTGCGTTAATCGTAAAGTCACGTCGTTTACAGTCTTCTTCGATGTTGCTGGAGAATGAGACTGTGGATGGATGACGGTGGTCTTCATAGGTATTCTCACTACGGAATGTTGTGATTTCAACAGATTGTCCATCAGAAAGTACAGTAATCGTACCGTGCTGAATACCCGTCTTAAATAGTCTATATGATGAGAATACCTGTAGCATTTCATCTGGGGTTGCGTCTGTTGTTAGGTCATAGTCATGAATCGGCAGTCCTAGTAAAGCATTGCAGAATTGCGCCACCGACAACATAGGCGTTATAGTGATTTTTGATTTAACAAGTCGATAAGAACTTGAATATATTCTGGAATCTGAATTTTCATAATTCTATTATAGTTAGATTGTTAAAAGAAATGGATAGAAATCCTCATGAACATAGAAATAATCGCATAAAATATGGCTGTTTATCAGATTTTTCCTTTAATTTCATTCCGCAACATCTTATGATTATTATAGGCAAAATATTTTTGGTAAATAACAATCCGATACAAGGGGGATTATATGAGAATAGGACAATCAACGGATATTCATCGTCTCGCAGAAGGACGTAAACTCATTTTGGGTGGTGTGGAGATTCCATCAGACTTGGGTCTTGTTGGCCATAGTGATGCGGATGCGTTATGTCATGCGGTTGCGGAAGCGATTCTTGGTGCACTTGCGTTAGGTGATCTTGGGAAATGGTTTCCAGATACGGATCCAAAGTGGGAAGGTGCTGATTCAATAAAGATTCTTACGCAGGTTGGTGTAATGATGCGCGAGCGTGGTTATACGATTGGAAATGTTGATAGTCTTATTATGATTGAAAAGCCAAAGATGGCACCACATATTATGGCAATGCGAGAAAACATTGCTAGAGCACTTGTATGTGATTTGGATAGTGTTAGTGTGAAAGCAACACGTGGAGAAGGTTTAGGATTTGTTGGAAAATCGGAAGGTGTACAAGCACAGGCAGTTGTACTCCTTGTAAAGGAGGGCTAGCTCATGTTTGCGAAAACATCAGAAGTGAAAGTGTTACGTGATCCGGTACATGGCTATGTACATATTGATTTACAGGTGGTATGGGATATCGTCAATAGCAGTTGGTTTCAACGCTTACGTCGCATCCGTCAATTGGGTGGAGCATATGTTGTATATCATTGTGCAGAACATACTCGTTTTTCTCACTCTCTTGGGGTGTATGAAATCGTGCGTCGTATGGTGACGGAAGTTCCGGATATTGTAAATGCATTAAATGAATATGATAAGGTAACAATCATGTTAGCAGGTCTGTTGCATGATATTGGTCATGGTCCTTATAGCCATGCGTTTGAAGCTGTTACCGGGAACATCGCATGAAGTATTTACCTGTCGCATCATCGAAGAGAATACGGAGATTACGAAGATACTAGAAGCTAGCGCAAAGGGTCTAGCGAAAGATGTTGCGGATGTCATTTGTCATAAGAGTAAGAATCCATTATTGGTACAAATGATTAGTTCACAACTGGATGCGGACCGTATGGATTATTTGTTGCGTGATGCATACTTTACGGGGACGAAGTATGGTGAGTTTGATTTGGAGAGAATCTTACGTACGCTTCGTGTGGTAGATGGAAATCGTCTGGTAGTTAAAGAGAGTGGTGTCTACGCAGTTGAAAATTACATCATGGCAAGATATCACATGTATTGGCAGATTTATTATCATCCAGTAGCACGTAGTTTTGAGACTATTTTACATTTACTCTTTAAGCGTTTGAGGGATTTAAAGAGTGTGAGTGATCCTTCAATCATTCCATTATTTAAACCTGTTTTAACAGGCAAGAAGATTTCTTTAAACCAGTACTTTATGTTAGATGAATATGCATTTAGTTATGGCTTTTCGATGTTATGTGAACATAAGGATCCTATCGTGCGTGATTTGTCCTTACGTATCCGTGATCGTAAATTATTTGCATACTCTGAAAGTAATCCATCTAACAACCGGAAGTTACGTCATCAGCTGAAGAAAGCTGGATATAATCTAGTCTACTATTGGTCAAAGGATGAGGTATATCAAATGCCATATGAGCCTTATACAGATAGTAGAGGTGATGCGGTTTGGGTGAAGAAAAAGGATGGAACGATTGTGGAGATGTCGAACGCATCGAATATTGTATATAGTTTAGTACATGGACCTGTCCATGATGTATTTAGCGTATATTATCCGAAAGGAATTGAGGTTTTAAAATAATAAATTGTTTCAAATAGCAACAAGTACAAATAAATTACTACATTTTGTACATAAATATTAGAAGGATTCTTGTATAATAATACTTATGAAAAATACTTTAGAATTTTTGCGAGGTGAAATATGAACCAAATGTATATGATAATCGCCGTGGTTATTATTTGGGCGGTAGCTTTTGTGGTATCTATTACGATTCAGATGATGCGTAAGAAGGTGGAAGCACAACTTGTTGAGAAAAATACAACGAAGGCAATCGTGCACTTGTATGGAAATGTTTCGAAAATTGATGGTCAAGATGCGGCTTTATATCATCCAGTTAAGGGCCAAATGCTAGATACAATCGTAGCGTTAGAACCGGGTCATCATACATTCGTTGGCAGTTTCCAAATAACGGAAAATGGTATCGTAGCAAAGCACAAGAATTATTACGCTACAGACATTAATTTTGCGTTTGATGTAGAGATGGACAAGACATATCACGTAGGTATTTATAAGGAAAATGAAAATGACGAAAAGGTAATCCTGTCTCTTCCGCTCGCAGTCGATGGCTTTAGTTCAAGAACACTATATCTCATCGCTACTTACGAATAATTTGATACACTGACTTCCATGGATTTCTGTGGGAGTTTTTTAATGTGCTCAAAGGTTGACAGGAGGGCAAGTTCGCATATAATCATTCACGGAAGGTGAATATGCGAATATCAGTTAAACTAACACAACATGATTTGTTGGAAGATAAGAAACAGATTTTTATTGGAAACGAACGCATTATATGATGGAAATACATTACGCTATTGCGAAGGGGATAATGGTGGAGTTCATCAAGTGTATTTTGGGGATGATTTGATCTCTTTTGAACGTAAAGCAGATGTTCATACAAAAATCACCCTCTATGATAACAAGGATGGGGAAAGTACTGTGGACTCGCAGTATGGAAAGATGTACATGCAGACAAGGCTTTGTCATGCGGAAAAATGTGATGAGTACTGGTCTGTTGAGTATCAGTTATTATCGAATGACGAGGTCATACTTCACCAAAAATTATATTGGGAATTTACCCCAATAAAAAATATTTGACTTTATTTGGAACTTGGGGTATAGTGCCATGGCGAAGCAAGCATAACATGCATTTGTATAAAGGAGATTTACAATGGTTAATAATGAGACTATGACGGACGTAGCCTACAATTGGCTGAAAAAAAGGAAAAGAGAAGTAGATTTCTCAAAAATCTGGGATGAAGTTGCAAAGACAATGGATATTCCTGAGGATAAAATCAGACGTAAAAAGGCACAATTCTATAGTGACTTGATGTTGGATAATAGGTTTGCTTCTTTAGAAAATAACAAGTGGGATTTACGTAACCGTCGTAAGTTTGAGGAGGTTCATATCGATACTTCTGAAATCGAACTTGAGGATGATGAATTAGATGAGCCAATTGAGGTTACTGGTCTAGATTTACCAAAGGGCGATGACGCATTCGATAATTAAATGAGAAAAGGCTGAAAAAAACAGCCTCTTTTTTTATCATGCTACTTTTAAAAAAATGTTTGGAAATAGTTTAATATGGAAACGCTAAATAAGGAGGAATAATCTCATGGTATTAGTTTCAGCAAAAGAAATGATTGAAAAGGCTCATGAAGGTCATTATGCAATTGGTGCGTTCAACATCAATAACATGGAATGGACAAAGGCTATCTTAGCTGCTTGCCAGCAGGCAAACTCTCCTGTCATTCTTCAGGTTTCTGAAGGTGCAGCGAAGTATATGTGTGGCTTCAAGCAGTGTGCAGATATGGTTAAGAACATTCATGACCATATGGGTATTACAGTTCCAGTTGCTTTACATTTGGACCATGGAACATTCGAAGGTGCTAAGGCTTGCATCGAAGCAGGTTTCACATCTGTAATGTTTGACGGTTCTCACTACGATTTCGCAGAGAACTTAGAGAAGTCAAAGGAAATCATCAAGTTAGCTCATTCACAGGGTGTTTCTGTAGAATGTGAAGTTGGTGGTATCGGTGGTACAGAGGATGGTGTTACATCTAATGGTGAATTAGCTGATCCAAAGGAATGTGCAGAAATCGCTTCTTTAGGTGTTGATTTCTTAGCTGCAGGTATCGGTAACATCCACGGTGTTTATCCAGCAGACTGGGCAGGATTAAATTTCGAAAGATTATCAGAAATTGATGCTGCTGTAAATGGTAAGCCATTAGTATTACACGGTGGTTCTGGTATCCCATTTGACCAAGTACACAAGGCTATCACAATGGGTGTATCTAAGATTAACGTAAATACAGACTTACAGATTGTATTTGCTAAGGCAACTCGTGAATACATCGAAGCTGGTAAGGACCAACAGGGTAAGGGCTTTGACCCACGTAAGTTACTCAAACCAGGTGCTGACGCAATCGTTGCTAAGGTAATCGAAATGGTTAACCAATCTCGGTTCCGCTGACAAAGCTTAATTACAAATTGAGTGATATAGAGGCTCACATGGGCCTCTTTTTTATATCTCGTTGTATAATGGTGACGCAAACTTTTGCATACATCTAGAATGGATACGAAAATTCATGTAAAATGCTGTATATGATAAAAGCGGTATTATTTGACATGGATGGTATTCTTTACGATAGTGAATACTTTTATATGCAGGGGACAGTTGCGCAGATGCGTGCGTATGGTTATGATGGGCCTGCTAAGAATATTTACCGAATCATCGGTACAACAATGCAGACAACCTATGAGATGTTGTATGACATGTTAGATGGAAAAAGTTCCTCTTGATGTGATTCGTGAGAATAACGAAAGATACTTCAATGTAGAACATCCAATCCATTTTTAAGGAAATTATGTTTCAGGTGTACCGCAGGAATTACAACAGATGAAGAAGATGGGCTTAAAAGTTAGCGGTATGTTCTGCATCCTCGTATGACTTGATTGTCACAAGTTTAAAGAGATGGGAATCTTGGAATACTTCGATTTTATCGAAAGTGGTGAAAACTGCAAACGTTCCAAAACCATATCCAGATATCTATTTACTAGCTCAAGAAGAGTTACAAGTGCGAAAAGAAGAGTGCTTGGTATATGAAGATAGTACAGCAGGGATACAAGCTGGTATCTCAGCTGGAATAAGAACAGTTGCCAGAATTGACAATCGCTTCTACCAGGATCAATCAAAAGCAGATATACTTGTAAAGGATATACACGAGCTGACAGAGCTGATCAGAAAGGAAAAATAACTATGCCGGAAGTAATTAAAATTGAAGGTGGACATACGCTGAGGGAGAAGTCACAATCTCTAGCGCGAAGAATGCGACAGTAGCTTTGATTCCTGCTACTGTACTGGCTCATGGACCAGTCACAATTGTTGGGGTTCCGCAGATTGCGGACGTTGAATCCCTCACAAAGATTCTAAATTTATTAGGAGTTCAAGTTGAAGCACGTTCTTTTGATCATTTAATTATTGACCCTACGAATATCCAAAACGTTGATTTGGTAGATGATGCAGTCACAAAGCTTCGTGCATCATACTACTTCATGGGTGCTTTATTAGGTAGATTTGGTCGTGTATGTATGAAGATGCCTGGTGGATGTTACTTAGGTCCAAGACCAATCGACTTACACTTAAAGGGTTTTGAAGCCTTAGGTGCTAAAGTTACGTATGATAAGGCTTGTTATACAATTGAAGCTAAGGAATTAAAGGGTGCGAAGATTTTCTTGGATATCGCAAGTGTTGGTGCAACCATTAATATTATGATGGCTGCTGTATACGCAAAGGGTCGTACAACGATTGAAAATGCTGCGAAGGAACCGGAAATCATCGACGTTGCGACATTATTAAATAAGATGGGTGCACATATTCGTGGCGCCGGTACAAATGTTATTACAATTGATGGTGTTGATCAATTGATGGGTTGTTTCCATGAAATTATCCCAGACCGTATCGAAGCGGGCACATTCTTAGTTATTGCGGCTGCTTGTGCTAAGAAGATGGTTATCAAGAATATCATCCCACAACACTTAGATGCCTTAACTTCTAAGTTACAGGAAATGGGTGTTGATATGGATATCGATGTAGACCGTATTACAATCCGTCATACAGATAAACTGGTTGCGACGGACGTTACCACAAGACCATATCCTGGTTTTGCGACTGACTTACAACAACCACTTACAACACTGATGACACAAGCACATGGTGAATCCAAAGTTGTAGAGACAATCTACGTAGAGCGCTTTAAGCACTGTGGAGAATTACAACGTATGGGTGCAGATATTGAAGTATCAACAGGCTCTGCTAGTATCAAGGGTCCTAGTTCCTTATTTGGAACGAAGGTCGTTGCGACCGATTTACGTTGTGGTGCAGCGATGCTAGTGGCAGGCTTACTGGCAGAGGGTGTTACAGAAATACACGATGTATATCACATCGATCGTGGTTACGCTGAAATCGACCAGAAGTTAAAAAATCTAGGTGCAGTGATTTGGCGTGAAACTGTTGAATAAAAAGATTGCACGAAAAAAATTGTTATGGTAGTATAAATAGGCAATTTAGCACTTTCTTTAAGCCAATCGGAGGCTTAAGGCAGAAGGGAGATAAAAAATGAAAAAAGATATTCATCCAACTTATCACAAGGCGAAGGTAGTATGCACAAGCTGTGGTGCAGAATTCGAAACAGGTTCTGTATTATCTGAAATCAAAGTAGATACATGCTCAAACTGCCATCCATTCTATACTGGACGTCAGAGATTCGCACAGGCTCAAGGACGTATCGAGAAGTTCAATAAGAGTACGGTATGAAATAAAGCCGGTCCGGTATAATTCCGGACCTTTTTTCTTTGAATACAAAAGAATATAAACTATGTTAAAGTTGTTATGGAAAATATGTGGAGAAAACTATGGACGCAGTAAGAACAAAATTAAGTGAAATAGAAAAAAACAATATAAAAGAAATCGTAGAAGCTGATGGATGAAAAAGGTAATGTCAGACCCTAAGCTCCTTACAAAATTATCCAAAGAACAGGCAAGACTTACACAGCCTGTTGAGGCTTACCACCAACTTTTAGAGTTAGACTCTCGTATTGCCCAAGCAGATGAGATGTTAAAGGAGAATGATCCTGAACTCAAAGAGATGGCGCGTATGGAAAAGGATGAGTGTGAACCAGAACGTGAAGCCTTGTTAGAAAGAATTCAGCACCTACTTGTGCCACGTGATCCGGATGATGACCATGATGTTATTATGGAAATCCGTGGTGGTGCAGGTGGAGATGAAGGTAATATCTTCGCTGGTGACTTATATCGTATGTATAGTAAGTATGCTGAAAGTAAAGGTTGGAAGGTGCAGGTTCTGGAAGCTTCTGTCAGTGAAGCAGGTGGATATACGCAGATTATCTTCTCTGTAAAGGGAACAGATGTGTATAGGAATTGAAGTTTGAATCTGGTGTACACCGTGTACAGCGTGTTCCAAAGACAGAGACACAGGGACGTATTCATACTTCTACCGCAACAGTACTATGTCAACCTGAAGCGGAAGATACCGATATCGAAATCGATCCAAAGGACTTAACAATTGAAACACACCGTGCTTCTGGTGCCGGTGGTCAGCATATCAATAAGACAGATTCTGCCGTACGTATTGTGCACGTTCCAACAGGTATTACGGTAAACTGTCAAGATGGACGTTCACAGATTGAAAACCGTGAGACAGCGATGCGCTTAATTCGTGCACGTGTATACGAAGAACTCAAGCGTATTCAGGAAGAAGAGGCTGGTAAGATTCGCCGTGCCAAGATTGGTACTGGTGATCGATCAGAAAAGATTAGAACATATAACTACCCACAAAACCGTGTAACGGACCACCGTATTGGTTTAACAATTACACAGTTAGACCGTATCATGGAAGGTAAACTTGATGGAGTCATTGAGGGCTTACTAGCAGAAGAAGAAAAGAGAAAACTCGAGGAGACAGCAGTGTGAGTACATTTGCGAAAACAATCAAGCAATACGAAAAAGAGAGTCTAAAAAATGATATTCCTGCGGAAACTGTTATGGCCTATCTCTTGGGAAATCTCTCAACGTGAACGCTATGATTTGTTTATGCATATCGATGATGAGATGCCAGAAGCTCTCGCAAACGAATTCCATGCAGGCATGGAAAGAATCTTAAAACAGGAACCAATGGCACATGTATTAGGCTATTCATGGTTCTATGGATATAAGATGATTGTCAATGAAGATGTATTAATTCCACGTTGTGAAACAGAGGAACTATGTGCCTTGATATTATCTCGTATTGATGAAATCTTCCCAACACAGAAAACGGTAGAATGTGCGGATGTTGGAACGGGTTCTGGTGCCATTGCGATTACAGTCGCAAAAGAAGAGAGCCGTGTAAAGATGCACGCTACGGATATCAGTGAAGAAGCGTTAGTCACTGCACGTCAGAATGCGAAAAATAACGAAGTGGACATCGACTTTACGGCGGGGGATATGTTACAACCATTACTTGACACAAAGCGTCATTTAGATGTATTGATTTCCAATCCTCCATACATCCCACAGGATGAACAGATGGAAACTTCTGTTGTGGACTTTGAACCTCATGTGGCCTTATTTGGTGGTGAAGATGGGCTAAAGTTCTATCGCATGATTTTTAAGGATTGTAAGAAAGTTCTCAACGAGAAAGCATTTATGGCTTTTGAGATGGGTTGGGATCAGCGTGAACGTATGAGTAAGCTGGTAGAAGAAATGTTACCGGATGCTCGCTATGAAATACTCAAAGACATGAACGGTAAAGACCGCATGTTGTTTGTATATTTTAATTGCTAAAAATGGAGGAATACTCCATTTTGTGTTTTCAGATAAATTTTACATTCAAAAATCAATGAACATAGTAAAATAGATACGTTAGGGAGTAAAAAAACTATGACAAAGAATATTCTTGAGTGGCTGAAGCCTCTTGCCAAAAAAACATCCAGGTAAGATTGCGGTCGCAGATGAAACCGCAGAGATGACATACGAAGAGTTAGTAAAAGATGCCAAGATTCTTGGAACTAAACTTGCAAGATATATTCAACCTCGCCAGGCGATTGCGATGTATATGGAAAAGAGTAATACAACGCTAGCCGCAATGTATGGTGCGGTATATGCAGGTGGATTTTATTCTCTGATTGACACAAGACAACCAATTGGTCGTGTGGAAATAATCATTGAAGTATTAAGTCCGAAAGTAATCTTGAGTAATGAACGTTTCTATGAGGAAGCACGTGAAAAATTAGGGACTGCAGTTACTATTTTAAAGGTTGAAGATATCATCAATGAAGGTATCATTGATGAAAACATGCTTGCAGGGATTCGTAAACAAGCTGCTAGTACAGACCCTCTTTACGTAAACTTTACCAGTGGTTCCACTGGTGTGCCAAAGGGTGTTGTTGTTGGACATGGATCTGTTATTGACTTTATTCCAGAATTTGTAAAGGTATCTGGAATTTGTACTGATGATCGTATTGCCAACCAAGCACCGTTTGATTTTGATGTGTCTGTTAAAGATATCTACAGTAGTATCTACGTGGGTGCTAGAGTAGAACTGATTCCACGTGAATTCTTTAGTAACCCAACACACTTGATGGATTTTTATGTGACCATCAGGTAACTGTACTAACATGGGCTGTTAGTGCAATGTGCTTTGTGTCCATTATGAATGGATTTGGTTATCGTAATCCTGAGACAATTCGTTTGGTGATGTTCAGTGGAGAAGTTATGCCAATCAAGCACTTGAATATCTGGATGAAGAATTGTCCAAAGGCAGAGTTTATCAACCTGTATGGACCTACTGAGATTACATGTAACTGCACATATTATCGTTTAGAGAATCGCGAATATGCGGCGGATGAAATCATTCCAATTGGCTCAGCATTTGATAATGAGAAGGTATTCTTACTATCTGATGAAAATAAATTGGTTGATACACCAAATGAAAGTGGAGAAATCTGTGTGGCAGGTGCTTGTCTTGCGTTAGGATATTATCATGACGGTGAAAAGACAGCGGCTGTATTCGTACAGAATCCATTAAATACTGTGTACTATGAACGCATGTATCGTACAGGTGACCTTGCGAAATACAATGAGCAAGGAGAACTTATTTATATCGGACGTAAAGACTTCCAAATCAAGCACTTAGGACACCGTATTGAGCTAGGTGAAATTGAGAGTCTAGTACAAGGACGTAGTGGTGTTGTGCGTGCATGTGCAATCTATGACCACAACAAGAAACGTATTTATTTATTCTGGTTAGGTGAGCGTGATCAAAAAGAATTACATAACGAGCTAAAGGTCGTTATGCCAAGCTATATGGTACCTAACAAGTTAGTACACTTGGATGAAATGCCAATGACAAAGAATGGTAAGATTGATCGTGCCGTATTAAAGAAGATGGAAGGAATCGAATAATGCAAGAGAAAGAACTAAAGTATATCGCAGAACACTATCAAACACCTTGTTTTATCTTTGATTTAGAAGCGGTAAAAGAACGTGTTAAAAAGATGAGGGAAATTGTAGGTGGTGCGTATCATCTATGTTATTCCATCAAGGCAAATCCATTCTTGATTCCGACGATGGCAGAGATTACTGATAAGTTAGAAGTATGTAGTCCAGGTGAGTTATCCATCTGTAAAGCACTTCGTGTAGAACCAACTAAGATTTTATATTCGGGTGTCAATAAGACAGAAGTGGATGTCACAGATGCGATGGAATATGGTGTGATTCATTACACAGCGGAATCTCTACTACATATGGATATTGTCAATCGTATTGCTGGAAAGTACCAAAAGAAAGTGGAAATTCTACCACGTTTGAATGCAGGTAGTCAGTTTGGTATGTCCAAGGAAGATTTATTCTCGATCTATGCAAATGAAGAAAACTATCCAAATGTGATTGTAAAGGGGATTCACTACTTTGCGGGTACACAACGTAAGAAGAACGATAAACAAATCAAAGAGTTGGATATGTTGTTGGAATTAATCAAAGAGATTCAAACAACATTCAATCGTAAAGTAGAACAGATTGAATATGGTCCAGGATTATCAGTACCATTATTTGAAGGGGATGATTTTAGTGATACACTAAAACCTCTTGAGAATATCCATGCAAAGTTGAAAGAATTATCTGAGGTTGTTGATTTAACAATTGAAATGGGTAGATTCTATTCCACATTCTGTGGAACATACCTCACACGCGCAATGGATTGTAAGTCTAATGAAGGTGTAAATTACTGTATCGTAGATGGAGGTATGAATCATCTTAACTACTATGGACAGATGATGGGTATGAAAGTGCCCACACATTCAACACTTGCATGCATGTGATGATAGAGCAGAAATGAATTGGTGTTTATGTGGTAGCCTTTGTACAACTGCAGATGTGCTAGTCAGAGATGTAACGCTACAGGGCTTGCATGAGGGTGATTATTTAGCCTTCAATAACTGTGGTGCGTACTCCGTCACTGAAGGTATTCACTTATTCTTAAGCCGTACGATGCCACTGATTCTATTGCGTACAGCAGAGAATGAATACATCGTCGCAAGACAAATGCAAGAATCCTATCCAATCAATACGATTCAAAATTACTAATTATCATTTGATTGTAAAGGAGGTAGTATGTCACAAGTAACGAAACGTGCCTTAGAACAATCACTTAAGAATTTGTTGTTGAAGAAGCCATTATCGAAAATCACAATCAGTGATTTAACGGAAGATTGTGGTATGAATCGTATGACATTCTACTATCACTTCAAAGATATCTATGATTTGGTTGAATGAGGCTTGTCTAACAGACGCAAAGCTCTGATTTACCAGATGGCAGGCGGCGCAGCAGGTGGTATTGTGATGTTCCTGTTAGGAGGTAAAGTAACTCTGTTCTCCGGCGTCGGCTTCCCGTTCCTTAACTTCCTGCGCTTCGGAGAGTTCGCTTTAGGCGGTGCGGCAGGCATGGTTGTTGCCTTTGCAGTCTCTCTTGCATTGGGTCTTGTCTTCGGTTTCTCCACAGTGGAAGAAAACTGAAAAAATGTTAAGGATAACAGACGGAATTCTGTTATCCTTAATTTATACATACCGTATTTTACTGCTAAACGTAAGCAGTATAACAGATAGAACATTATTCACAAAAGGTAAGGAGGATGATTATGGGTTTTGTTAGTAATTTCTTATGGGGCGGTGCAACGGCTGCCAATCAGTATGAAGGTGCTTACAGTACGGACGGAAAGGGTTTGGCCAATGCGGATTTGCTTCCTTACGGAGAAAAGCGTATAGATGTTATCAAAGGAATACAGACGCCGGTGAGCTTGCAAAAGGATACGTATTATCCTGCCCGTGAAGCAGTGGATTTCTATCATAATTACAGAGAGGATATCGCCTTAATGGCAGAAATGGGTTTTAAATGTTTCCGAATGTCCATTGCCTGGAGCAGGATCTATCCCAATGGTGATGAAGAAACACCTAATGAAAAAGGTCTTGCATTCTATCGCAATGTATTTGCAGAATGTCGCCGCTATAACATCGAACCTCTTGTGACCCTCAATCATTACGATATTCCAATGGGTCTTGTATATAAGTACGGAGGATGGAAGAACCGCATTATCGTGGATCATTTTGAAAAGCATGTCCGTACACTGTTTGAAAACTTCGGAAACGACGTGCATTACTGGCTGACATTCAACGAAGTCAATGTGATGCTCAGCGCATGTTTCATGGCATCCGGCCTGATCTTTAAAGAAGGTGAAGATCGCTACAAGAGCATTCATGATTCCATACACCATGTCATGATCGCTAGTGCGAAGGCTGTTGAACTATGCCGCCGTATGTGCCCTCACTCAAAGATCGGCTGTATGCTGAATGCGGGTATCTACTATCCGCTTACATGCAACCCAGATGATGTCCAAAAGGCTCAGGAAGATAACCGTAAGAATTATATGTTCACGGACCTTTTAGTCCGCGGTTATTATCCGAATTATCTGCTGAAAGAATATGAACGCAGCGGATATCAGATTCCGTTTGAAGAAGGAGATGCTGAACTTCTTCGTGACAATACAGTCGATTATATAGGCTTCTCCTACTATACATCACGTGTGTCAACAGCTCAGAAGGGTGAGAAGTTTGATTCCAATCTTCTGGAATCCGTCAAAAATCCTTATCTGAAGATGGAGCCATGGGGCCGCTTCCTTGATCCCAAGGGACTGCGCATTACCATGAACGATATCTATGACCGTTATCAGAAACCGCTGTTTATCGTTGAAAACGGTCTCGGTGCAGTCGATATTCCAGATGAAAACGGTGAGATTCATGATGATTATCGTGTGGATTATCTCCGCAATCATATCATTGAGATGAAGAGGGCTGTCGATGAAGACGGTGTAGATCTGATGGGCTTTACCACATGGGGACCAATCGATCTTATATCTGTAGCAACTGGCCAGATGAAGAAACGGTACGGATTTATCTATGTAGACCGTGATGACTGGGGGAACGGTACGTTCAGAAGAAGTAAAAAGGAAAGCTTTAACTGGTATAAAAAGGTAATTGCAAGCAACGGCGAAGATCTTGACTGATAAAAGAATTTACACCATGACGATTCAGCAGTTGATAGATATCATAAAAGGGCTCTCACATTATGAATAATTGGGAAGAAAGGTCGAACCTGAAACGACCTAGGATCAGATCTGTACGGTGATTTCAGACAGGAATGTACCGGTATTGTGACGACAATTTACGCCTCGGTTGATGTGATCAGAAAAACTGCGGGTCAAGGCTGTAATTTCATTATTGTCCATGAATCGTTGTTCTGGAATCACGAAGATCATACAGACTGGATGGAAAACAGTACAGTCTTTCAGAAGAAGAAAAAACCGCTGGATCAGTATGGTATCTGTGTATGGCACAATCATGACTATATGCATGCCGGTGTCAGGATCGGAAATATGCACAGAGATGCCGCCATGTACGGGATGTGTGAAATGCTCGGATAGAATCGGTATAACATGCATCTGGGTGATCATATGTCAAATGATTATGAAAATCCCTGAGACAACCGCACGGAAACTGGCACATTATAGACTGCACGGTTTCTGTTTTATCAGTAATCCAGACACTGTCATAAAAAGGGTTTATGTGACAGGTCATATACTCGAGTCATCTTTCAGACAGTGATAGTATCTCAAAGATCAATGATGAAGATATAAACTGTCTGATTACGCCTGAGCTTGTCAATTTCACAGTCGCTGAATATATCAGGGATGAAGGTATGCTGAAGGAAGACAGATGTATCTTTGCCCACGATCATTTCAATTACGAAGAGATTAGAATAGAATGGTATGCGGGATACCTGTGGTAGAATGTCACAGGCGATATAGTTGTACACTTCATACAGGCAGGGGACTCCTACAGCTATTTTTCGTAAAGAAGGAGAGTATTTAGACATGGAAGCAGTGAACAGAATCTGGCCGTTCTTCTGGTAGCACGGAGAAACATATGAAAAAAACTGACAGAATATATGGAACAGATCGAAAAAAAGCAGGCATCAGTGGCCTCTGTATAGAATCCCGGTCTCATCCTGACTTTCTTCGCCAAGGATGGTGGCAGACAATGGACCATATCATCGCTGAAGCGAAAAGACTCGGTATGAAGCTCTGGATTCTGGATGATGCCAGATTTCCGACCGGCTTTGCCAACGGCACGGTGCCGGATAATCTGAAGAAGAGATACCTTGGATGTCACAGGTATGATATAGTCGGATCGGCGGAAGAGATGGATATGGATCTTTCGGTATTATGCAATATCAGGGAGTATTATAAGGATCCGAAACATCAGTATGATCGTATTGAAAATATAATTCTGGCAGAAAATGATATAACTGAAAAAACGGCATTCCGAGAAGACAGTCTGCAGGATATTACTTCTCAGCTGGAAGATAGAACGCTGCATCTGTATCTTGAACGTAAGTATTACAGTGTATTTGTGATCTATTCCACATCTGTATGCAATGACAGATTACTGCAGGATTATCTTGATCCGACTAGGGGCTGAATTCGTAAAAGTGCTGATCAATGAAGTCTATGAAAAGCATTATTTGCATTATCAGAATGAATTCGGTAATACGATTGAAGCATTCTTCTCAGATGAACCGCGTTTCGGCAACGATAAAGGATGGAATATACGTATCGGCAATACCGATATGGTACTTCCGTGGAATGAAGAAATCAGGGAAGAACTGTATAGAAATGGCTGGCACGATACAGATGACGCATATCTCTTTGCTGGTTCCTCCGCAAAGTCAGCTGCAGCCAGAATGACCTATATGGATGTAATCACCCGTTTGTACAGCCGGAATTTTTCCTCTCAGATCGGTGAGTGGTGCCGCAGACACGGAGTCAGGTATGTCGGACATGTGATCGAAGACAATGGAGCTCATGCCAGACTTGGATACGGACCAGGACATTATTTCAGAGCGATTGCTGGTCAGGATATGGCCGGAGTGGATGTCATTGGCGGTCAGATCGTACCGGGGATGGATTACTGGCACGATGCATTCAACAACGGCGGCAGCAATGGTGAATTCTATCACCATGCCTTGATTGAACTAGGGGCCTCTGCCGCAAAAACTGGATCCTCTGAAAAAGGCAATCTCATGTGTGAGGCATTCCGGTGCCTACGGATGGTCAGAAGGACTGAAAATGATGAAGTGGATCATGGATCACTGCATCTCTCACGGTGTCAATGTGATTGTACCGCACGCTTTCTCTCCGAAGGTGTTTCCGGACAGAGAATGTCCGCCTCATTTTTACGCAGACGGCTGCAATCCGCAGTTTCCGTATTTTCATTATCTGATGAGCTATACACAGCGTCTTCTGAATCTGTTCTCATGCGGATATCACAGTGCGAATACAGGGGTACTTTATCATGCGTCTCTTGAGTGGGGTGCTGACTGCATGCCGGTTGAAAAGATTTTTGAAGAAATGTCATAAGGCATTTGTCAGTGCCGATATCATCAGTGCCGATTACCTTCATGATGCAGTTCTGCAGGACAATGCCTTTACAATCAGCAGCTATGCTTACAGGACGCTAATCGTACCTGAATGTGTTTTTCATGTCCGATCATCTGAGAAAGGATATTGAAAGAATTGCGGAAAAAAAGCTGATGTGCTGTTTATCAACAGAATGCTTGAAGGTTACAGCGGGAAAGGAAAGTGATACCTTTCGACGGTCTGGAAGAATATCTGAAAAATCATTGCGGACAACAGATGATAAGATCTGAAGCAAAAATCTCTGACACTATATGAATACTGCAGAAACGGTGAAAATATATACATGCTGTTCAATGAAGATATCCTTCAGGATGCGGTGTTTGTACCGGCTCCTGAGCTTCTCAGTGATTACTGTGTATATGACGCCTTTACGGATACAGAATACGGTATCGAAGAAACAATGGTGTTAAGACCGTATGAATCAGTCGTGCTTGTAAAAGGACATACAGATAGAATAAGAGATACAAAGGGAAGTAAGATTATCAGAATGGAAGGACGGATTCCTTATCAGCATGAAATCATTCGATAGAGAGGAATATGAACCAGTTTTTCCTGACAGAAACGGGAAATCTAGCAAAAAGAGCTATCCATATTTTTTTCTGGAAGTGTCCGTTATGAACGGGTCTTTCGTACGGATGAAACAGAGTGTTTAATCCTTCTGAAGGATGTATATGAGATCTCACAGATAAAAAGTAAACGGAACGGTGTGCTCTGTCAGTTTCGCAGATGAAATAAGTGCCGATATTTCAAAAAGCACTGCTGCCCGGTGAAAACAGACTGGAAATAACTGTTACCAATAATCTTGGAAGAAATCGAGAGATGGACTGTCTTCATTTATGGCTATGGAACCGTTTGGAATACTGAAGCCGGTGGAATTATACAGGAAGAGGGTTATCAATCATGGGAATATTTGACGGATTATTAAATAGGGACACAGCAGGTTCAGAGACGATTATTGCCGGTGATCCGATTGTGGAAGCGGATATAAAAAAACTTGATAACTTAAGTCAAGAAGAAATTTCTATCTGGTCTTACTGGGGCCAGATATTTTTTATTCTTTTTACCAGTTCATCTGTAGCGATTGCTTTCCTTAACCAAAGCCTCATGTTTGTTACGGCAGTCGATAAATTCACTTTATAATTATGCTTCCTTTTTGTCTGATTGTTCTATTTGGATTCTCTCAGTAATAATATTTGTTAAACAGTGTAACAGGATTGCTGAATAGATTTCCTGTTGTATGAAATTACGCTTTTTCGAGATGAAAACGACATCATTCCAATGATATATTTCAATACTTTTAAACGCTGTTTCTATATCCCATCTCATGTGATACATCCTTGTATGATAATTTCGTCCTGAGAAGACGAGATATCATACTCTCCTTTCTGGCCCTTTATTATAATGAAGCTGTCCTGGGTAAGTGTTTATGGATCCTACAGCTCAGTTTCAACTGGGACTGTTATACAGGAGACTACTCTCCACAGTCTGCTTCATAGTTAATTGGTTGGATGTTCCGATACACATGTATTGAGTTCTTATGTCTCGCAAGGATACTGAAGCAGATTACCCGTGGTGACTCAGGTCTAGAAAGGTAATCTGTTTTTATGCACGTTTACGTCGGCGTTGATATCGCCAAAGAACTTCATTACGCTGCCATCATGGATTCCGATGGTGTCGTAACCAAACCTTTTTCTTTTGAGAATAACGATAAGGGCTTCAATCTGTTACTCTCTCATCTTGCTCCTTACAACAAAGAGTCTATCCTGATCGGCTATGAATCAACCGCTCATTATCAGGAGAATCTTGCTTACTTTCTTAAATCGCTTGGTTATCGAACTGCAGAAATCAATCCACTTCAAACCGCCGCTTTAAGAAAAGCCAATATACGCAACACTAAGACTGATAGTGTAGACGCTAGGTTGATATGCCTCGCTTTAATAAATCATCATATCCAAGGTGACCAGCGAGACTCGGCACGGTTGGATGATCTTTATCAACTTTTGTAAGATGAGGATGGATACCATGAAGAAACGAACTACCTGTAAGATTCAATTTGTAGCTATCATGGATCGGATCTTCCCTGAACTGGCTTCCTTTTTTGATAATAACCTCCACACCAATACAATCTATCGCTTGATTGAGTCTTTTCCTCTACCTTCTCAAATAAAGAAAACTCGGATTGATATTCTCACCAAGCTTCTACACAAAGCTTCTAAAAGGCCATTTCAAGAAAGAAAAAGGCTCAAAAAAACTGAAGAATCTGGCAGATATATCTGTAGGAATCCCCTCTGACATATTTGCCTTCCAAGCTCAACAGTTGGTTCATCAAATCGAGTTCTATACAGATCAGATTCAAACAATCGAAGAAAGAATCAATACGAATCCGGATGTTATGAGCTCACCCCTCATGACAATCCCTGGAATCGGTACTTTCTGTTTTGCTTGTATTCTATCTGCTATAAAAATATAAACGATTTTGATGGTCCCTGTAAAATACTTGCCTATGCCGGCTTGGATCCTGTCATCAGGCAATCAGGAAAATTTAACGCAAGTCATACCAGAATGTCCAAAAGAGGAAACAGTCTACTCCGCTATGCACTAGTCTGGTCTGCTGGAAATGTGGTGAAGAATAATAATACGTTCGCTGAATACTACCGCCATAAGACGGAAGATCAGGGAAAGTCACATTATCAAGCACTTGGACACTGTGCCAAAAAGTTGGTTAAATCCATCTACCACATGCTCAAATATAACGAATCATTTAATCTTGACTAAACTTTTTTGAATTTCTCCTCCCTAGGAGATGTTTTCGTCATGCTCTGTCAATTCAATATTTTTTTATTGACAGTTCATAGTTGGTCTCTTTAACATATAATATGGGTAAAGATAACATTTGCTCACTGCAACAACAATTACAAAACTATCATTCATCCAGTACTTGTCTAATTTCAAATTTATAGGGGAGTTTTATGAGTAAACAGAAGTTATTATTTCTATGTGTTTATTTAACAGCTTTAACTTTTGATGGGTATCACAATACAATTTTTTTACTAAGATCTACTTGGCAGGAATTTATATGAATGATACCTGGGTATCAGCACCCCTTACAGCTTTCATTTTGATCACAATTATATTGTTTGTTAGGGGCTTATTTAATTTATCGAAAGATACCGAAAGATTACGAATAAAAAAATTCTCTTGTATGAGAGAATTTTTTTAATAGATGTATCATAGTATTTTTCGTGAAGTATTCTGTACAATCGCGATTGCGATATTTGCGTCATGTGAGATACTCACTTCAAGTTCAGGATGGTCTTTGATGTAAGGTTTTCCACTTTCATCATTTAGGATACTGTACTGTAGGTAATCTTTATCCTGGGTTGCCTTGAAGATAGCCTCTTTCGCCGCAAAGCGTCCCGCAAAGTATTGTTTTTTCTGTGTGGTAGTATGCTTTAAGGAGAATTCCACCATTTCAGATTGTGTTAAAACATGTGAAATGATGGGTTTTTCTATGTCAATTCGATGCATATCTACGATGTCTACGCCTAACATGGTATTATTATTACATAGTTGCGTGCATTTGGCGAATGCTTGCACAGTCAGTCAATCGACTGTAAAATATTGCAGAGGTTAATATGAAAGAAAAGAAGAATAAAAAGAAATTATCTAGAGTGGGAAGAATCGCGCTTGATATCATTATGGTTGTATGTCTAGGCGTTGCGATTTTTCTGGCTATCAGTTATATAAAGGTTTAGCAAGTTATAACCAAGCAGGAAATGCGTATGATAACTTACGTAAGAATGCCGTTACAACTAAGAAGGATACTGACAAAGATGATACAACTTCTACATTAGACTTTCAGAAGTTGTTAGAGCAGAATCCAGATTGTGCTGGTTGGATTACACTTCCAAACTCCAATGTAGATTATCCGGTTGTGTTTGGTGCTAGTACAGATGAAAATAAGTATGGCAATAGCTATTACTTGGACCACTTATTTGATGGCACATACAATCTAAGTGGAACAGTATTTATTGATTACAACAACGGAAGAGATTTCAGCCATAAGAATACTGTGATTTATGGTCACCATATGTTAAATGACTCAATGTTTGCGGATATCGAAAAGTATAAGGAACAGTCTTACTATGATAGTCATAAGGAAATGGTTTTCCAGACACCAAATGGTACATACAAGATTTATCCGATTGCAGGATATTCTACAACGGGTACGGGTAACTACGTACAATATGACTTTGGTAGTGATAGTGAATTTTTAAGTTATATCGATCGTTTCGTGTCTGCCTCAACATTTAAGAGTGATGAGACAGTTTTAGCAACAGACCAAATTGTAATGTTGTCGACATGTTCCTATGATGTTGATGATGGTAGATATGTATTAGTTGGAAAGCTGGTAAAGGCTTCATAAATAAGGAAAACATTTATGACGGAACAAAATCCAAACAGAGTAATTCGAAAGAAGAAAAAACGGAAGAAGAGATATATCAGCGCAAGATTTTTATGGTTGATACTTTTCCTTGCGAGTATTGTATTTGCGATTACATTCTGGCGTATGCCAATGTTTCCAACGAAGTGGAGTATTATCGTAGTACTTGTACTTGCGGTGATTGATTGGTTAACATTCTTACTAACATCGAAGGTGAAGCCGAATAACGTATTTGCACAGGTAGTAAACACAGTGCTTGCGGTAGCGCTTATTGTCGTAAATATTGCACTACCGTACTATACAGACCGCTTAAGTAATGTCTTCTCTTCTGTGTTAGGTAATGAGGTTAGAATTGGCATCTATGTTATGACAGATGCGTATAAAGACAAGCACAAGGATGTTTTCGCTAACTCTCAGTACAAAGAGAGTATGAAGTTAGCGGAATATCAAAACGCAAAATTTATCACTGCTTTAGGCGTTGATGGAAATAATCAAAACGATACATTAGAGAAGTTACGGGTGGATTTAAAGAATGATAATCTAAAGACCATCAACAGTAGTTCTGTGCAGTCTGCTGTAAAGAACTTATATACAAATCAAGGTGATGTATTATTATTGAGTGATTCGTATTTATCGACAGTTTTGGAGACAGATGAATTCAAGAATTTTAAGACAGACACAAAACTGATAGGTAGTTATTTCCGCAAGGTAGAAACAACCCAAGCAACAGAAGATAAAACAAACCTTGCGAATACACCATTTACCCTCTTTATCGCGGGAAATGACCAGCCAGGTGAGTTAAGCTTGGAAGGTAGAACAGACGTAGATATCGCAGTAACGGTAAATCCAAATACACATCAGATTTTGATTACGAACTTGCCACGTGATTCTTATATTCCAAATCCTGCATATAAGAATCAGAAAGATAAATTAACGCATCTTGGTTTAAATGGTATTCAGAATACATTAAAGGGTGCTAGTAACTTACTTGGAACAGATGTGAATTACTACATGTTAGTAAACTTTACGACATTTGAAGATATTATTAACGCAATTGATGGTGTTGATATTGATAATCCATTTGAATTTACAACACACTTTACAGGACGTACATATCCACAGGGTACATTACATCTTGATGGAGAGCTAGCGTTAGAGTATGTACGTGAACGTTATAGTTTGCCTAACGGAGACTTTGATCGTAATCTCCACCAACAAATTGTACTCTCTGCGATTATTCATAAGTTGTTAAGTCCAGAGCTAATTAGTTCGTTTAATAATATTCTGAGTGCCTTGCAGGGTAAGTTTTTAACCAATGTTTCTACGGATTCGATTTATGTATTATGTAAGAAACAGTTGGATCAGAATATCCAATGGAATATTGTGAAGTATCATCTTGATGGTGATACTGGTAACGAATACTGTGCATCCGCACCGGATCAAGTATTATCCGTTGTATACCTGTACCAAAATCAAGTAGACTTTATTAATACTGAGATTGATAAAGTAATGAATGATGAAGTCATTTCCCAGGAAACACTGCCTGAGGGAACGAACAATAATTCCACAAATTAGGAGGATTTATGTACCGTATTAATGAGTTATATGATTTAGAACACACAGCTGCGAAAGACTATTTATTACAATTTACGTACCCATGGGAAGCTCTTTCTGGGATTAAGGATTTCATCTTAAAGCTAGGTGAAAGCTTAGATAAGGAAGAATATACAGAAAGTATCCGAACATGTTTGGATTCATAAGACAGCGACAGTATTTCCATCTGCGTATATTGGTGCACCATGTATTATTGGGCCACGGACAGAAGTGCGTCATTGTGCGTTCATTCGCTCTGCAGCACTTGTTGGATCAGATTGCGTGGTTGGAAATAGCTGTGAGTTAAAGAACGTTATTCTATTTGACCATGTTCAAACTCCGCACTACAACTACGTAGGAGATTCTATCTTAGGATATTATTCTCATATGGGCGCAGGTTCTGTTACATCGAATGTAAAGAGTGATAAAAGACTAGTTACGATTCGAGAGGATGATCATCGTATTGATACGGGTCTTAAGAAGTTTGGCGCAATGCTTGGAGATTATGTTGAGGTAGGATGTAACTCAGTACTTAATCCAGGCACTGTGATTGGTAGACACTCTCGTGTATATCCAACATCTTGTGTAAGAGGTGTAGTACACGAAAATAGTATCTGGAAGAATGATGGTACCGTTATTTCAATTCATGAATAAAACAAAATATAGTTGCGATTATACGCAACTATATTTTTGTTAGTAGGTATTCAACGTTTTCGCGCTTTGTCGCAAAGGATGTCACAAAGCGTATAGCAGTATGTGTTTCATCAATCTTTGCCCAAGGGGTAAAGGCAAACTCTTTGGAAAGTTCTTCTAGCTTTGCATTTTCAAAGATTGGAAAAAGTTGGTTTGTTTCAGCGGGGAAGTAGAAGTGATATCCCTTTGATTGAAATCCTTCGGTGAGTATATCTGCCATATCGATAGCATGTTTTGAGATTGTGAGGTAGCGATTATCTTTAAAGAGTTCTTCAAATTGGATGCCAAGCATTCTACCCTTGGCTAGCATTCCGCCGTGTTGTTTGATGGCGTAGCGGAAATCTTTCTTGTATAAATCATTTAAGATGACAATGCATTCGCCAAATAGGGCACCAACCTTTGTACCACCGATATAACATACATCGCATAGATTTGCGATATCTTCAAATGTCACATCATTCTTTTTGGCCACTAGACCATAACCAAGTCTTGCACCATCGATAAAGAGGGGGAATGTTGTGGTTTTGACATACTGTATATAACTCTGTGAGTTCTTGTTTAGAGTATAGAGTACCACTTTCTGTGGGAAATGAAATATATATAATACCTGGTTGTACTGTGTGCTCAGAACTGGCGTCACTATAGTGTTCTTGAATCAGTGTGTCGACTTGCTTGGCTGTGATTTTTCCGTTGGATGTTGGTAATGTTAGACATTTATGTCCTACGGATTCAAGTGCACCTGTTTCATGTGTGTTAATATGACCGCTTTCCGCACAGATTGCGCCTTGGTGGTGCTTTAAGATAGATGTGATAACGGCGATATTGGTTTGTGTGCCACCAACCATGAAGTGAATATCCGCATCTTCACGCTTGATGGTTTGTTTGATTAAATTTGCGGCGTTGACACAATGGTTATCTTTACCATAGCCAATGGTTTGTTCATCATTTGTATTTGTTAAGGCTGTTAGTATTTCAGGAATACAACCCTCTGTATAGTCACTATCGAATCGAGATCATCTAATAACCTCCATATTTCGCGCTATAATTATAAGGTATAGAGATAAAAAGTAGAAAAGAGGAAGTATATGCGTCGTTTTAAAGCAGAAGAGATTCAAGAAATCATTGAGATATTAAAAAAGGATGGGGTTATTAGTGTACCGACGGATACGGTATATGGTGTATGTTCGCAGGTATCAAGCCATCAAGCAGAAGAGAACCTTAGAAATGTAAAACATCGCCCTCTAACAAAGGCTTTTCCAGTGATGTGTGCAGATCTTGAACAGATTCAAGAGATTGCGGAAGTAGATGATAGAGCCAAGAAGGTCATTGAAGGCTTTATGCCAGGACCGCTAACCGTCATATTAAAGCGTAAAGATGGAGTCAATCTATCCCAAGAAAACTTAGATACGATTGCGATTCGTATGGCCACGTCTGATACACTTGCGAAGATTATCAAAGGTTTAGGAAGACCAATCTTTATGACAAGTGCGAATCAATCGGGAGAGCCAACTTGTACATCGTTAGATGAGATTGAAAAGAGTTGTCCCGATTTAGATGGAATGCTAGAAGGTGATGTGTCCTTTGGTGAAGCAAGTACCATTATAGATTGCACAAAAGAAGAACTAGCTATTTTAAGACCAGGTCCAATCACCATGCAGGACATCACAGAAAAATTATTGAAATAACTCGTGATATCCTTGCATGTATGGGTATCTTCTTATATCATTTAGAACAGGAAATATGGAGGAAAGAAGACAATGTTAGAAGTATTGAATCATCCCCTAATTACACATAAGTTGACACAGATGCGTCGTAAAGAGTGCGGAACAAAGGATTTCCGTGAGAATCTTGACGAGATTGCGGAATTAATGGCATATGAAGTATGCCGTGATTTACCAACAAATCCAATTGAAATTGAAACACCGGTTGCGAAGTGTACTGGTTATGAATTAAGTAAAGAAGTAGTCATCGTTCCAATCTTGCGTGCAGGTATTGGCTTATTAGATGGTATTAGACGTCTAGTTCCTACAGCGAAGGTAGGTTTTATCGGTATGTATCGTGATGAAACAACTTTAGAACCTGTAGAATATTTCGCGAAGTTCCCAAGCCACTTAGAGGACGCTATCGTCATGGTTGTTGACCCAATGTTGGCGACTGGTGGTAGTGCAAAGGATGCGATTGCGCAAATCAAGAAGCGTGGCGCAAAGAATATTAAGCTTGTATGCTTAGTAGCTGCACCAGAAGGTGTTAAGGTAATTCAAAAGAGTCATCCAGATGTAGATGTATATATCGCCGCATTGGATGACCATCTCAATGAAAATGGTTATATCGTACCTGGACTAGGAGATGCTGGCGACCGTATCTTCGGTACAAAGTAAGACATGTCCAATCTGTACTTTATCTTGCGCTCCGTTGTATATTTATTGATGTTCCTTGTGACGTGGTTTGCGATGGACGCAATCAATTATGAAAAGTTATTACGCAAAAATAAAGTGAATCAAGCACAGGTGCTATACTTCATCCCTAGTGATGGCAGTCGCATATCTAGCAGGTTCATTTATATTAAGTTTTTTCCATTTTGGATAGTAAGCAGGCAATCACAATAATTTGTGATTGCCTGTTCTGTTATATAATTAATGCCAATTTGATTAATAATATTGAATTATATGATAATTACAATATAATTATCATATAGATGTAGGTGGTATCTTGATGTATTCGTTTGAATGGGATCAATATAAAAGTAAAAATTAACCAATCTAAACATGGTGTAACATTTGAAGAAGCAATGACAGTGTTTTTATGATGAAAATGCATTATTAGAATATGATAATTTGCATTCAAATGATGAAGATAGATTTCGTATCTTAGGAAGTAGTGAATTAGGAAATATATTGTTGTTCACTGCATTAGAGAGGAGAAAATAATTAGAATCATATCATCTCGAAAAAGCAACGTTAACAGAAAGACGGAATTACGAAAGGGATATTTGAGTATGACAAAAAAAGATGAATATCTAGAGAAAGAGTTTAATTTTGAAAAACGATTAAAAATCCATATGTGAAGGAATTAAAGCGGCAAGTTACGATTAATATTAATAAATCTGTGATTGACTATTTTTAAAAATGAGTCGATGCATACGGGTATTCCTTTATCAAAACATTAATTAATTTATATTTAGCAGACTGTGTAAAGGAAAAGAAGAAACTAAAAATAAATTGGGAATAATCCTTGTTTCATTCAATTGTTTTAGTTGTGAATAATGAAACATCATTATATTTTTGACTTGATAATAAATGATTCTATCACTTGGCCATTTGTGGATTTGCATTTGGTCTTTGTAGTTATATTCATAAACTTTGAGAAATGATGTGGAGTTTCTAGTTTCCCTTTGAATATAGAAGTAAAGGGGAAACAATGATATGAAAGATAAGGCAGAAAAGTATGATTTATGGCATCATTATATGTCCTACCGCAAGGATCTCTATCGGATTATACAACCTCATAATATTGAAGCGGGTATGATATCTGAAGCAAACTGGGTGATACGTTCACGTTATCAATCGGGGAAGGATATTGGTATCAGTGTAAAACCAGGTGATATTTGTTATATCGAATTTGGTCAATCATACCTGAATGAAATGGGTTATCAACATTTTGGTTTAGTCGTATCTGTGTGTGCAAAGAAAGCTTTGGTTGTTCCGATGACTTCCAATGAGGCAACATATCAAAAAGCGTATGATTCTATCTATCATCCACAGGGGAAATATCACTTAATGAAGATTGGTTTAATAAATGGTTTGAACAAACCATCGGTGTTGTATTTTTAAATGATATACGTTTTATCAATACAGCTAGAGTGATTGATATTAAAGCACATATTCCTGTTACAGCACCTATGTTTAAAGAAGTTCAGAAAAGAATGTTGAAAGTGATGTTCAGCACAGAGTGATGGGATATGTTATTATACTGGCATGGAAAAACTACAAGGAAAGTGGTTAGTTGCGGTATCGTCTGGACCAGATTCGATGGCGTTATTACAAATGTGTATTGATACTGGTGTTGATTGTGCAGTTGCACATGTTAACTATCATCATCGTCCAGAAGCGGATGAAGAAGAAAACTATATCCGCAGTTTTTGTGTGGAAAGAGGAATTTCAATCTTTGTGCATAATGATCCATTTGTTTATACGGGGAACTTTGAGGCTGCGGCACGTGAGTTACGCTATCGCTTTTTTGTGGAGATTGTAAGACGTGAAGGATTTCAGGGTGTATTGATTGGGCATCATCAAGATGATTTATTAGAGACGTATATCATGCAGGAAAGTAAGAATATTGTGCCAGAGTATTATGGCTTGCGTGAAGAGATGTTAATGCATGGTGTATTGTTTAAAAGGCCTTTACTGCAAATGACGAAGGAAGAACTTGTTACATACTGTAAGGAACATGAATTACGCTATTATATCGATGTGACAAATCTAAGTGATGAGTATACGCGAAATCAGATTCGCCATCAAATTGTAGAACCGATGACTTCCTTCGAAAGAAGCGTATATCTACGTGAAATCAAACAGAAAAAAACGCTATTATGCAGGAAAGAAGATGTCGTGAAAACCTATATTCGACAAGACAAGATTCTGTTAACGACATATCGTGCATTAGCGCAAGAGGATAGAGTGACAATGCTAAGAATGTTTGTGGAAAAGACACCACACTATTCTTTAAAGCATTTGCAGGGGATTGATGATACTATCATGCATGCATGTGATTTTATAATTCCACTGGGTGAGTTTTCGTTAGTGAGTGATGGGACATATCTTTTGAAGTATGATTCAGAAAAACCATATTGTTATGTGTTTGAATCAATGGAGGAATTACAAGATATTCGTAAAGAACATTTCTATACAGAAAACGGAAGACCTGGCGTCTTTGCGCTAACGCTAGAAGAGGCAGACTTTCCAATTCGGATTCGCTCTTTTTCAAGCAGGAGATAAGATTCAAATGCGTTTTTGGTTGTAAAGAAGTGCATCGTTTCTTTATTGACCGTCATATTCCAAAAATATCAACGACAAACTTGGCCGGTTGTTGAGAACGCTGCAGGAGAGATTATTCTTGTGCCTGGACTTGGCTGTAATGTGCAGCATTACTCTACAATGCCTAATTTGAATGTGATACAATACTAATGTTATAAAAAGGAGTTATTTTCATGTGGGTAGAAAAAGATATAAAGAAAGTGTTAGTTAGTGAGCAACAGATTAGTGAACGTTCTAAGGAATTAGGCGCTAAGATTACAGAAGACTATACTGGAAAAACAACCACTATTAGTTGCGTTGTTACGTGGATCAGTTCCTTTCTTAGCTGAGCTAATTAAACATATTGATTTAGACATTCAGTATGACTTTATGGATGTTAGTAGTTATGAAGGTACAGAATCGATTGGCGATATTCGTATCTTAAAAGGATTTAGATACATCTGTGAAAGGACTAGATATCTTACTTGTAGAGGATATCGTTGATACAGGAAGAACAATTCAGACTGTACGTGAAACACTATTACATAAGGGTGCTAATAGCGTTAAAATCATTACACTATTAGATAAGCCTAGTCGTCGTGTCGTAGATATTAAAGCGGATTATGTTGGTTTTGAAATCGAAAATGAATTCGTAATTGGATTTGGTATGGATTTCGACCAGAGATATCGTTGTCTTCCATACATTGGTGTATTGAAGGACGAATGTTATCAATGCAATGAGGAGTAAATAAATGCAGAGAAATAAATTAGCAAACTTTCTCCCTTATCTTGTGGTCATTCTTGCGGTTATCAGCTTATTAGGATTAAACATGGGTGCTTCATCAGAACGCATCACATACTATGAACTACAGAATGTCATTGAAAAAGAAAAGGTAGATGAAGTATCTGTCTCAATCGGGACGAATGTGACAGTCGTAAAGGGTGTTTACGAAAAGGATAAACAAAAAGTAACATTTACTGCGACAATTCCATCTACTTCTGATCAAATTGGACAGGTGATTAAAAATCTTGGAAATGAATCCACTAAGTTGACAATTGTGGATGCGGACGCATCCAATATCTTCTTGGAAACAGTGGTATCCATTATTCCATTTATCTTATTTGCGGTATTTGCGGTTTGGATGTTAAACCGTATGAATGGCGCAAACGGTGCTAATGCGAAGGCATTTGAATTCTCAAAATCAAGAGCGAAATTAGAAGGTAAGATTCGTGTTCGCTTTAGTGATGTGGCAGGTTGTGATGAAGAAAAGCAAGAAATGGCAGAAATCATCGACTACCTCAAATATCCTAAGAAGTTTGAGAAGATGGGTGCTCGTATTCCAAAGGGTATCCTATTAAGTGGTCATCCAGGTACTGGTAAGACATTGCTTGCTAAGGCAGTTGCGGGTGAAGCAAATGTACCATTCTATAGTATTTCTGGCTCTGACTTCGTAGAGATGTTTGTCGGTGTAGGTGCAAGCCGTGTTCGTGATATGTTCAAGAAGGCACAACAGACTGCACCATGCATTATCTTCATCGATGAAATCGATGCGGTAGGTCGTCAACGCGGTGCTGGCTTTGGTGGTGGACACGATGAACGTGAACAGACATTGAACCAATTGCTCGTTGAAATGGATGGTATGGAAGAAAACACAGGTGTTGTTGTCATTGCGGCAACGAATAGACCTGATGTACTAGACCCAGCATTATTACGTGCAGGACGTTTCGACCGTCAGATTACAGTAGCACTTCCAGACCGTAAGGGTAGAGAAGCAATTCTACATGTACATGCTCGCAATAAGAAGTTTGTAAAGGACTTAGATTTAGGCGCTTTAGCAAAGCGTACTCCAGGCTTCTCTGGTGCCGATTTAGAGAATGTATTGAATGAAGCTGCGATTCTTGCGGTACGTGAAAACAAAGATGAAATCGGCATGAAACAGATTGATGAAGCAATCGACCGTGTTATGATGGGACCTGCAAAGGTGAGTCGTACATACGATGATAAGACAAAGAAGTTAGTTGCTTACCACGAAAGTGGACACGCAATTATCGGCTTGTTCTTAGAGAATGCACAGGTAGTACAGAAAGTCACAATCATTCCTCGCGGTCAAGCAGGTGGATATAACCTCATGACACCGAAGGAAGAAAAGATGATGCATACAAAGAACGATTTACTCGATACAATCACTTCCTATATGGGTGGACGTACGGCAGAAGAATTATTCTTTGATGACATTACGACAGGCGCAAGTAACGATATTCAAAATGCGACAAATATTGCAAAAGATATGGTTACGCTCTATGGTATGAGTGATCTTGGACCTATCAAGTATAATGCAGGTAATGAGAATGTATTCTTAGGTAGAGATTATAACCAACCAAATAACGTTTCTGGTGAAGTTGCGTATGAAATTGATCAGGAAGTACGTAAGATCATTAATACATGCCATACAAAGGCAAGACAGATTATCGAAGCCCATAAGGCAGAACTTGAAACGATTGCCCATGCATTAATGGAATATGAAACATTAACAGCTGAGCAGATTCAAAGAGTTGTAAAGGGTGAAGATATTTCTGCAGACTTCAAGTATGCAGAGAAAGAACCATTAGAAACAACTTCAGAAGAAACAATTAGCGAATAAAGATAAGGTCACATAGTTTATACAAATGAGCGAATAGCATATCCACTGCTACTCGCTCATTTTGTGTCTAGAAGCTTGTACGACAAGATAATACTTGTCCGATTATTTTTACTGGTAATTCTTTTATCTCTTGTGGGGTGAAGTAACGGCTTGCAACATCTGGGTTTGCAGCTTCAAGAATCATCATCCCTTTTTTATAGATAACACGTTTGACGGTAACTTCTTGATCAATCATGACAACCGCAATTTTACCACTGGGAATAGAATCACATTGGCGAACTAATACAAGTGAGCCATCCATGATCCCTATACCCGACATGGAATTACCAGTGATGTGTAGGTAGTAATCACCATTCTCTCTTTCTTTTAGAGTAGTTTCTTCTTCGCCAAGATAATTCTCTTCCGCAAATAAGTCATATCCAGCTTTTGCATAACCAAGGATTGGTAAGCGGATGGTTGTGTCCATTCCCATTAGGATAGGAGTGATGTTGTAGCCTAATAGTTGAGATAAGATCTCAGCAGTATCATCGTTGACCTTCTTAATTTCTCCACTAGACCAACGTGCAACGGTAGAACGAGAAACATTACATCTGCGTGCAAGTTCAGAATCACTACATCCTGTTTTTGTTTTGTATTGGTGAATCATTTCTTTTAGTGTCATCTACATTACCTCAGCATTAGTATATCAGATTTGCAACAATCACAAGATAATTAATTTATAAATGTTGCGTATATGATTGAAATACGCAACACAAATCGATATAATACAAATGACGGGAGAGAGATATGCAGCTATATAAGAAATATGTAGATGTTGTGGTGATGCAAAGAAAAACAGGAGAATTACGCCCACTTTATCTATGTTGGAATGATGGGCGAGAGTATAAAATTGATAAAGTGCTAAGTCACTCTAGGAAAGAGTCTTGTGTTGGTGGTTGTGGTATCCGTTATGTATGTATTATCCAAGGTAGATGTAGGAACTTATTCTTAGAGAAAGATCGATGGTTTTTGGAGAGCTATCAACCATGATATAGGATTGAAACCATATAAATATCTTAATTCAATATTTTGTGCGAACTTTATGTTTAAAAACATTAAATAAGAGATAAAATCTGTAGAAATTATATATTTTACACGCATAATACGTGTAAAATATGGAAAATATTCAACAATTATGATAAAATAAAGCTACTTCAAGGAGAAAAATATCATGATTAAGTTAATTAGATTATCAGCTAGTGGGTTAAATCTACTAAAAGAAAAGGTAGATATTGACTTTTTGCAGAACAAAGAGTTTTTGTCAGATAAACTTGGAATGTTATCAAATCTTTTTGGAAGAGTATATACAAATAATGTGATATCTCTTGTGGGTATTAATGCCTCGGGGAAAACGACAATATTAAAATTGATCGCACTTTGTTTTTGATTTTATTAATGGAAAGTCACTTAATAGTATTGACTATAATGATATCTTTACAAATTCCGAGAACATACAAATCAATACTACTTTCTATGTTGAAAATGATGGGGTGTATCATCTTACATCAGCAATAGGAAAAGTTAAAAACGATTGACTTGGATGAAGAATATATCATAAAAAAATGAGAAATTGTATTTCAAAAAAATATCTACCATTCAGAAGAAAAAGATATGTTAACATTTGATGAAAGTCACTTGATGAGAGAAAGAGACAATACGGAGGAATTCTTGCAGAATGATATTAGTATTGCACTATCAATCACGAAGGATAATAAAATTTATGTTAGAAATTTACTTGATTTTACCAATTTAAATGTATTGAGAATACTAGGGATTATCCACGCAATTATTGGCGTTTTTAGATCCGAGTATTGAATCAATAACATATAATGAGAAAACACAAGAAGAAATCTTAAAGTTTTATGGTAGAAAGCCAATTACAATTTCTAGCCCTATTCAATTTCAAAATTATTTATCCTCAGGAACTATTAAGGGAATTGTTGTGTTTATTAATGCGATGCTTGCATTCAAGCATGGTGGATATGTAATTGTGGATGAATTGGAAAATCACTTTAATAGAGAAATAGTTTCTACGTTAATTAGATTCTTCACTCAGGAAAATGTAAATGTCGGAGGTGCAACACTGATATTTTTCAACACATTACTCAGAGTTATTAGATGAGTTTAGCAGAAATGATAATATTTACATTACAAGAAATGTAGATAGAATAACGATTCAAAAGTTAAACGATATTCTAAAGAGAACAGACATTAAAAAGAGTGATGCTTTCAAGAGTGACTATTTGAAGGGGACAGCGCCATCATATGATGCCTATCTTCAACTAAAAAAAGCAATCATGCACGGAGCTATTAAACTATGACGGCATCCATCGCATGTTTATGTGAAGGGGCCACTGAAAAGGCTATTATTGAACTGCTGTTAGATAATAATAAATTGTGCTTTTCTAGGGAACAGCTTATAGACGAAGAAGTACTACGATGTAGATGTGCAAAAAATTTTGAAGATCGATACATGGGTAAAAGCTTTGCTGCAAAAATTACAGTTTATCGAATTCTAGATTCGAAGAGAGAACAGTTTAAATTGCGTAAAGCATATCAAAACAAGGTTGAAGTAATAAATGTAATTACTGCACCAGAAATAGAAATGCTAGTAATCATTAGTGAGGAAAAGTTTGAAGAGTACTCAAGGAAATACAAGAATAGTACAAAAACCAAGTGAGTATTGTAAATCGGTTTTTAAAAATTAAAAACATCAAAGATCCTAATTTCATTAAATCTTATTTTTGATGATATTGATAAATTAATACAAGCTATTCAGGAGTATAAGAGAGTTATACGCTCAACTAACAATATAACCTGTCTAGCAGATTTGTTGGTGCTATAAGTAAAGCATGATATGAAGTCGAAAACTAAAATGATACGTTGGATGTTGATGAGGTAGAACTTTGTCACATCCTTTTTCTTTGGAAGAGAAAGGAAGTAAAGTTTCCTAGCATGCGGCAGATAAATTAAGGATTATAGTTTAGTTTTACGATTAACATAGTGGTAGAACGATAGAAAAGGAGGGAAAGTTATGCATAAAATCTATCTGTTCTGTAATGCGGGGATGTCTACTTCTATGATGGCAAGTAAAATGCAGAAGGTTGCAGATCAACATTCTTTAGATATTGAAGTAAAAGCATTCTCTGATAATTTATTAGATAAAATCATTACGGAACAAAATCCAGATGCTATTCTTTTAGGTCCACAGGTTAAGTATCTATATGATAAGGTTGTAGACCGTTATGGCCATCTTGGAAAACCAATTTTCGTTATTGATACTGAAGAGTACGGTAACATGGACGGAGAGAGAGTTCTCAAACGTGCCATTTTAGAAATTAAAAAGAAAAAAGCAGAAAGCGAAGGTAAATAATTATTATGATTAAGGCTTTAGAAAAGTTCCTTATCCCAATCGCTGATGCCTTATCTAAGAATAAGGTATTAGTGGCTATCCGCGATGGCTTTATGTATGCAGTACCAGTAGTTATCGTTGGATCTATTTTCCTATTAATCTCCAACTTCCCAATCGAAGGTTGGTCAGAGATGATTGCGACATTTGCTGGCGAAGGATGGGAAAAATATTTTGACGCAGTAACTGCAGTTACATTTGATTGCTATGCATTATTATCTGTTATGGGTATTGCATATGCATATGCACGTGAAAAGGGTGTAGATAAGATTGAATCTGCTGTTGTTGCTCTTGTTACATTCTTGATGATTACTCCAATGAAACATGCAGCATTTGTGAATGCAGATGGCAAGATGTTCTCTGGTTTCTCATTTGGTCATTTAGGTACAAAGGGTATCTTCTTGGCAATGATTGTAGCCATTATTTCTACAGAAATTTTTGCATTTGCAGTTAAGAAGAAACTTGTTATTAAGTTACCTGATGGTGTTCCACCAGCAGTTATGGATTCATTTGCTGCGTTAATTCCTGCAGGATTATCCATGCTTGTATTCTTCTTCGTTAACATGATCTTTGTGAATACTCCTTTTGGAAATGTACATACATTTATTTATCAAGTATTACAAGCTCCATTAGTTGGTTTAGGCAAGTCTCAAGCATTTGAAGTTATCTATCAGTTCTTAAGTACATTGTTCTGGTTCTTTGGTATCAATGGACCTGCTGTTACAAATACAATCTTCGCTCCAATTCATAAGGCATTAACATTAGAGAACTATGAATTGGCGAAGGCTGGTTTACCAATGACAAATGTATTTACATCAGCATTCTCAGATTTCTTCTGCAACTTCGGTGGTGGAGGATCTACATTGGGTCTTGTATTGATGATGACATTTATGGCAAGTCCAAGCGTTTAAAGACATTAGGAAGAATGGCACTTCCTGCTGGTATCTTCGGTATCAATGAACCAATTATCTTTGGTTTCCCAATGGTATTGAATGTTATTATGGTAATTCCATTTATCTTAGCGCCAGTTATGAATACAATTATTGGACAGCTTGCAACAGCAGTAGGATTCATTCCAGTTACATCTGGTGTTCAGTTATCATGGACAACGCCAATCTTTATTTCAGGTTATCTGACGACTGGTTCGATTAATGCTGTAATCTTACAGCTATTTATGTTACTTGCAGACATGGCTCTCTACTATCCATTCTTCAAGATGCAAGATAGTAAGTATCTAGAGGAAGAAGAGAAGTTAGCAAAGGAAGAGAAGAAGGATGAACTTGATGAATTGTCCTTCGATGATTTGAAGTTAGACTAATATGAAAGTAATATTGATTTTTGATTCCGGCTTAGCTGGAGCAGGTGGTAAGAGCAACCCTGATTGTACACTAAGTGCAACGAGAGAGATTGCTGGGACTGCAATGCTTTTAGAACCATATTTGAAAGAAATAGGCGGTCAGATTAGTGCAACACTTTATTGTGGAATGGATTACTACAAGCAGAATAAAGATGAAGTGGTTATGAAGATGACTGCGATGGTGAAGAAATTGGAACCAGATTTTGTCTTGTGTGGACCATGCTTTAACTTCCCTGAATACAGTGAGATGGCTGCTCGTTGTGCAAAATTAATTGCAGAAAAAACAACGGCAAAAGTTGCAAGTATGATGGCAATTGAAAATCAAGAAGTGATTGCACAATATAAGAATGATATTACAATCCTAAAGATGCCTAAGAAAGGTGGAACAGGATTGAGTGAGTCATTTGAAAATATGGCAAAGTTCATTGATGCATCCGTAAATCATCCGGAAAATCTTGAAGCTTTAAAAGAAACAATTTGTTATTAGAATAAGTCAAGCCCGGACAAACTTTATCTGTTCGGGCTTATTTAAAAAAATAGAGAAATTTATATACATGCATGTATATAGAATTAAAAGAAAAGAGATCAATTGTGAATAAGGAAGAGATATTTGCGCAGGTTGAAAGACGGAAACAAGATATGATTGATGATATCTGTACAATGGTACAAATTGATTCAAGACGTGGTGAGTCACAGGAAAAAATGCCTTTTGGAATTGGACCTGCAAATGCTTTGGAAAAAGCACTTGAAATTTGTAAACGAGAGGGACTGCCAACGAAAAATGTAGATGGATATATGGGTTATGGTAGTTTCGGGAAATAGTGAAGAATATATTGGTATTGTTGGACATGTAGATGTTGTTGAAGTTGGTGATGGTTGGATTGATCCACCTTTTTCTGCCGCAATCCACGATGGAAGAATCTGGGGACGCGGTGCGTTAGATGATAAGGGACCACTTTTTGCGGCAATGTATGGCATGCTTGCATTGAAAGATTTAGGGATTCAGCCAAAAACAGCGATACATATCATCTTTTGGAACAAATGAAGAAACTGGCATGGAAGACATGCATTACTTCTTGAAACATGAGAAAAACCTCTTGTTGGTTTTACACCGGATAATAAATTTCCAGCCATTTATGGTGAACGTGGTAGAGCGGTCATTGAGGTCTGGGGTGATGAGCAGAAAGTAATTGAATTTGCGAATGAGTATTTCATGAATGCGAATGTCAATGGTGATAGATTGGGCATTGCTGCAAAAGGATGAACATTTTGGTGAAATGAAGATTCTGCAATAAACTTTTATTGTATGCAAATAATAAGATGGGAATTTCGTTTCTCGCTTAGTTATCCAACTTGTGATATGGATAAGATTATGCAGCAGATTCAAATAAAAGCAGTAGGTTTAGAAGTGAAGTTAGTATCGAATTCCTCGGTAGTGCTACACCATAAAGATTCATGGCTTTGTAAAGACAATGCAGAAGGCATATGAAGAGGCGACGGATACTAGCGTTAAACCAACGACAACAACAGGCGGAACATATGCCCATGTTTGTGATTCCATTATTCCGTATGGGCCAAGTTTCCCAGGACAAAATGGAATTGCACATCAGCCAAATGAATGGGTCAATATTGATGATTTAGTTGCGTGTGCAAAAATTTATGCATGGACACTATATAAATTAAGTACAGAACAGATACCTGAAAATCCATTAGAGGAGGAGAAGTTATGAGAAGACTAGGAGTTTCGATTTATCCAGAAAAAAGTAGTATTGAAGAGATCTTTGCATATTTAAAAGAAATGAGTGAAATTGGTGCAAAGAGAATATTTTCTTGCTTATTATCGGTAAGAAAGCCAGCAAATGAAATTAAAGAAGAGTTTACAAAGATTCATGATTACGCAAAGAGTCTTGGTTATGAAATCATCTTAGATGTAAATCCATCTGTATTTAAAGAATTGGGTGTAAGTTATACTGATTTAAAATTCTTCCATGATATTCATGCGGATGGTATCCGCATGGACGGTGGTTTCAGTGGTTTTGAAGAAGCACTTATGACATACAATCCATATGGATTGAAAGTAGAAATTAACATGAGTTCAAGTACACATACAATCGACACAATCATGGACTATCAACCAAATCGTTATCAGTTGTGTGCATGTCATAATTTATCCACATGATTATACAGGATTGGATTTAGATTTCTTCTTGAAATGTTCTGAAAAGTTTAGACACTATGGATTGAGAACTGCTGCGTTTATCGGCTCTTTGGAAAAAGATGCGTATGGACCATGGCCTACAACAGATGGTTTATGTACATTAGAGATGCATCGTCATATGCCGATTGATATTCAATTAAAACATCTAGTCGCATTAAATATGATTGACGATATTATTATCGCAAACTGTTATCCAAGTGCAGCAGAGAAAGAAGCATTAAAGCATGTTTCTTTAGATGTTGTAAATTTCAAAGTTGAACTTGAACCAAATATTCCTGAAACAGAAAAGAAGATTGTATTAGAAGAACTCCATTTAAATCGAGGTGATTTAAATCCATGCATGATTCGTTCAAGTCAAAGTAGAGTGAAATATAGAGGCCACCACTTTGATGTATTCCATGCACCAGATATGATTCATCGAGGTGATGTATTGATTGATAGTAGTGAATATGGAACATATGCTGGTGAACTGCAGGTTGCATTACAGGATATGAAGAATAGTGGAAGAACTAATGTAGTTGGACATATTCGTGAAGAAGAACTCTTTATTCTTGATAGTCTAAAGCCTTGGCAGAAGTTTAGATTTACTTTGTAGTATTTTAGAATTTTGTTTGAGATATGAAAAAGAAGATGTACCAGGAGAATTATCCTTGTTGCATCTTCTTTTTGATTTTTATGAGATGAGATAACTAATGAATTCCTCATATGTATTACTTGAAATTAAGTGGGATAACTTTTTCGTAATCATCTGTCAGAGAAGCAACCCAATCGAAGAATGGTTTCAGTGTTGTGGTATCAGGTTTATCGATTGCTAGTAAGAAAATAAGCTGTACCTCATACTTGCCCCCATAGAACTGGCTTATCTAATAACATGATTGAAATTGCGGATTTTAGACAAGAGGAGTCAATTGGGTGTGGTGTTGCAAAGTTAAAATTAAACGATGTTGGTGATAGTGCTTCACGTCGCATAACAGATGGATAGAATGCATCTGTCACAATAGAGGCTTTTTTGGAGTTCTTTTTGACATGAACTCTAGAATCTCTTGTGGTGTATTGAAGAGTTGATGGTTATAGAAGAACTGTTTTGAAATCAATCCTTTTAGATTTGTGTAGAATTCTTTTTGCGTACGTGTTCTTTCGATTTTGTGAATCATTTCGAAAAGTTTAGCTTCATCATCTTTACCACACAGTAATGAAACTTCAACAGTTGGAATCTTCAGGTTGTGACGTAGTGGAATTGAGCATATCAATAAGTCTGGCTCATCCGCAAGGATGAGTTCTTCCTGGAAGTATGCATACACTTTTGACAATCTCGATGTGTTCATAGAATATCGTTTCAATCTTTTTGCGTTGGGTATAGAATGCTTTTTCACCCAACGGATAAATCCATACCGCTCTGAGTTTTTTTGAGTGATAGATACGCTCGTAGGCTAGTCCTAGATGTAGAGTAATAAAACCAATTTCATCTTCATTGATATTGATGTGTAGTCTATTTGCAAGGAAGGTTGCAGTACTTACGCCCACCTCAAAAATTAATGGAAACTTACGTTTAATTTCTTGCAGGTATAAGTTGGTTGTGTGGGTTTGACTGATACTACGTTCAATTAATGATTGAAGATGGAGTGTTAGACCAAGTTTAAAATCATCATCTTTAGAGAAGTCGATACCATGATGACCAAATATGAATGCAATCAACTCATTGACAATATCACTGCAGAGTAATCCATCTGGCATATAGTTGGAGATTTCTGTATCACTGATTTGAGCAGGGTTGTTTCCCATCAGTAATAATGCAAGGATATTAACTTCACTTTCAATAACATGTGCTTGGTATAAGATTGCGATTCGTTCGTAGAATTCTTTGGCAATCTTATATTCGATCGCATCATGTATCTTGGAGCTCGTGTATGTTGATTCAATGTATTTTCCGCTGAGAATACGATCGATGGAAATACTGATGTGTAGTAGAATGGATGGTAATGCATTTGCGTTAATTACATAGTTGTGTTCTTGCAGTAAGTTTTCCAACTCGCTTTTACATCTAAGTAAATCAAAGTTTTGATATAGATTTGCTAGCTCGTTGATATTTAAGAAATTTTGCTTGGTCTCGTCCATGAGAAGATGTTTGTATAATTTACGTAGTTCATTTTCAGAGCCTAATAGGACGAGATGGTTTGATGATTTCTTGAGTTTGAGATTTTGATAATTTGCTAATTGTTTACGAATCTCTTTGAGATGTGCATCGAGAGTGTATTCAGAGATGCATAACTGTTCTAATAAATCAGGAATATAGATAGAATCACGCGATAAGAGAAGTGACTTTAAAATATATAAATTTCTTTCGAGGCAACTCTGCAATAAGTTTTTGTCGTTTTTGATTGAAATTGTTTATAGTTTTTCAGGGATGAGTGCATATCCACTTCGAAGATTTGAGGTGATTAGCTTCTCAGAATAAACTTTATTGATTGTATCAATATCAGAACGAATCGTACGATTAGATACAGATAATAATTTAGCGAGTTCATTTGCAGTGAACCATTTGTTTCTTCACCTAGAATGTGAAGAATCTTTTCTTGTCGTTTATTCATGATAATCACCTTTCGTAGCGTAGAATAATATTTTCCTAATAGTAGGAAAACAAAACATAGGAATCTAACTGAGAATTGATTAAAATAGTAATAGAAAAAAGAGGGATGGAATGAAAGAGAAACTCATCGATTTTAAGCAGAAACAATCGATCCGTTTATTATTCAGTATTCTCTGTGTCATCTTTTCGGCTTTGTTGCAAACTTATGCCTTAAAAGTTTTTTTAAGACCTGCCGGATTGTTGTCGAGTGGATTTACGGGTCTTGCAATATTAATCAATGTGATAGGCAGTCAACATCAAATACAAATTCCAGTTGCGCTAATGATAGTATTACTGAATCTACCAGTAGCGATACTCTGTGGTAAGTCTATTTCAACAAAGTTTACTATACTATCATCATTGCAATTTGCATGTGTGTCAATATTCTTAACTGTATTTCAATTTGATATTTTGTTTGATGATATCATGTTAAACATCGTTATTGGTGGTGCGGTATACGGCTTAGGAATTGTGGCTGCGTTAGTAGGTAATGCAAGTACAGGTGGTACAGATTTTATTGCCTTATATGTTTCGAATAAGACAGGTAAGAGTATTTGGACATATGTTTTTGTATATAACTGTATCTTGTTATGTATCTTTGGTTTTGTGTCTGGATGGGAGCGTGCAGGGTATTCTATTATTATGCAGTTTGTATCGACCAAAGTTATTGAAAGTCTGTATCGAAGATATGACCGTAGTACGATACAGATAACAAGTAAGATGCCTGAAGAAATTATAGCTGCATATACAAAGAAGTATCGTCATGGTATTTCGGTTTGGGAAAGCTATGGAGGATATTCTCATCAAAAGAATTACATGTTGAATACTGTTGTTTCGACATTAGAGGTGAAGGAGATTGCACATCTGATATTAAGTGTTGATCCTCGTGCAATCATAAATGTATATAGAACGGATGATTTCTATGGTGGTTTCTATCGGAAACCGATAGACTAGGAGGATGTTTGAATGTGGGCGATAATTGCGACTTGGCGAATGGCACTGGAAGGTGTACAGGAAGCAGGTAACTTATTAAAAGAAGGTAAGAGCAGTGGGGAAGCAGTTGAACATGCAATACGCTGTGTAGAGGATTTTCCATACTATAAATCAGTTGGATATGGTGGTTTACCAAATGAAGAGATGATTGTCGAACTTGATGCAGGATATATGGATGGAAATACAATGGCGATGGGTGCTGTAGCTGGTATTAAGGATTTTGCAAATCCGATTTCCATTGCCAAAGAGTTATCGAAAGATACTGTTAATTGCGTACTTGTCGCAGAAGGTGCTGAAAAGTATGCAAGCAAAAAAGGCTTTGAAAGAAAGACAATGTTAACAGATAGAGCCAAGCAACATTATCGTAAACGTGTCAAAGAAGTACGCGAGCAGGAGCTAAAACCATATGATGGTCATGATACTGTTGGTGAAGTTGCACTGGATTGTGCAGGAAAGATTGTTGCAGGAACTTCTACGAGTGGTTTATTTATGAAAAAGGCTGGACGTATTGGGGATTCTCCTATCGTTGGTGGTGGTTTCTATGCAGACTCTGAAGTTGGTGGAGCTACTGCAACAGGTCTTGGGGAAGATTTAATGAAGGGATGTATCTCTTATGAAATCGTTCGTAAGATGAAAGAAGGAATGGGACCGCAAGAAGCTTGTCAAAGAACGGTAGATGAGTTAGACGCAAAACTGAAAAAGAGCCGTGGTTTTGCGGGTGACCTTAGTGTTGTGGCGATTGATAAAGATGGTAATTACGGCTGTGCTACGAATATTCAAAACTTCTCGTTTGTAATATATCGTGAAAACGAAGAAGCGAAAGTTTATCTCGCAAATTGTATCGATGGTAAGACGGTGATTACAGCTGCTAGTCAAGAGTGGATGGACCAATACATGCAAGAAAGGATGGCACCGATTTCAGAATGAAAAGAGATTTATTTGAAGTATGTGCTGGAAGTGTACAAGATTGTATCAATGCACAACTTGGTGGTGCAGACCGTGTTGAATTAAATAGTGCTTTACATCTTGGTGGATTAACACCTAGTCTTGCGATGTTAAAACTTGTAAAAGAAAAGACATCACTTAAGGTTATCTGCATGGATAGACCTCGAGCAGCTGGATTTTGTTATGATGATGTTGAAATAGAGACGATGTTTGAAGATGCTAAAATCTTATTGGAGAATGGAGCAGATGGAATCTCTTTTGGTTTTCTAAATTCTGATGCGACAATCAATGTGACGGAAACAAAAAAGATGGTGGAGTTAATCCATCAGTATCAAAAGGAAGCAGTGTTCCATCGTGCATTTGATTGTGTGGATGACCCTATGCATGCGGTCAAACAACTAATTGATTGTGGTGTTGATCGTATCTTAACAAGTGGGTTACAACCTACTGCGATGCAGGGAGCATCAGTGCTTGAAAAATTACAGAGTGAGTTTGGTGATCAGATTGAACTACTTGCGGGTAGTGGAATCAATGCGAATAATATTAGAGCGTTAAAAGAACAAACAGGATTACATCAATTCCATGGTAGCTGTAAGGAATGGTGTAAAGATCCTACTACAACAGTTGGAAATGTGTTATGCTTATCACGAAAGTGATGACTATGATTGTGTCAGTTTGGAAAAAGGTAAGAAGTATCGTACAGGAATTGAGAGGTAAGTAAAAATGGAAGGCTTAGAGTTAATCTGCTTTTAAAAATTATTGCGTCGGTAGGAGAAGCAAGAAATTCTCTTTTGAATGCATATCGTCATGCGAAGAGAAAAAATGTGGAGGAAGCCAAGAAGTGTATGCAGGAGGCAGAGGAGTTTTTCAATAAAGCACACCAAGCACATGTGGAGCTGATTACACAAGAAGCAAATGGTGAGAACATCAGTGTGAATTTGTTGTTGGTTCATGCGGAAGATCAGTTAATGAGTATTGAAACACTTAAGATCATCGCGGAAGAGGAGATCTTATTTGCGGAAGGATTATAAGCATGAGTAAAAAAATAAGCAACTAAGAAAGAAAACAACAGAAACTACACAAAATAATCAAAATGCTTTTTCTTGCAAGAAGAGGATTTGCGTTTGTCATCGATTTTATTATCACAAATCGTTTATCACTATTTGTGACGGAATTGTATATGGATTGATGAATAATGGAAATATTCAGATTCTCAATGGTTTTGAAGGTATCCAAACAACACAGATTCTTGTGCTATTGTTCAGTGTGCTTATTGCACACGGTTTCTACTTCGTCTTTGTGCCTGCCAAGATTACAGGTGGTTCAACAATGATGCAGAAGGTAATGCAGATTAAAGTTGTGCGTGAAGATGATAAACCAGCGACAATGAAGGACTTTGCGTTACGTTACTTCGTAGGCTCCGTTTTATGTGAGGGTTTATTCTATGATGCCTTTGGTGTTATTCTAAGTGGAATCTTCTTCGGCATTTTTATGGCAGAAGATATCAGTCGTATCATTTATATCGTTAGTGCAATTAGTAGTGTTCTTTCGCTAATTATGGCATTGATGGATAAAGGGAAGTATCGATTCTTCCATGACAAGATATCGAAGACAATCATGAAAGATGAATATGTCCCAAGCGGCAAGGTACTATAAGTTTGAGAAACTATCCCATTCTGATACGAAGAATGGGTTTTTAAATACGTAATGTATATTGCGAATACCATACTTAGTTGAAAGAGTTTGTGGCTACACATATAATCAAAATAAAGATACACAGTTATAAACGATAAGATAAATAATATTACAAGGAGAGAAAGTGATGGCTATTCCAAAGATTCGAAAAGATAGTATATTATCTGCATTAAAAATTTATAGATGAACATGGTATTCCAGACAAACACAAAAGCACACAATATGAACTCATTAGCAGCGATAATAAGAAATATCCACCAAAGTATGTAATAGCAGTAGCAAATCATATTGAAAATGGGGGAGAGATTGTAACAACTGGATATAATGCAGTTGAAGCTAAGAATTATTTTGAATCACATGGATTCAAAAATTCAGACAAAACAAGAACAAACTGAAGAGGCAAAGATTAGTAGTGAGCTAAGTGAGAGTCAGGATATTGACGGGGAAAAGGGTTTTGGAAACTATAAAAATCCATATTCCAAATTACTATTAGAATCTAAAAATATTGTATTTAGAGGTGCACCAGGAACTGGGAAATCATACTTAGCAAAGCAAATTGCTGCAGATATTATAAGTGATGGAAATACAGAACAGTACACTGAGTTGACAGATGAGCAAAAACAACAAATAGAGTTTGTTCAATTTCATCCAAGTTATGACTATTCTGATTTTTGTGGAAGGTCTGCGTCCAAAGATGAATGAGGATGGAAGTATTGATCTGAACTGCGGGATGGAGTTTTTAAATCGTTTGTTGAAAAAGCAAGACAAAAATTTTTGAGAATTCACATAAACCAAAAAGAAATTAGGGAGCGAGAAGCATCAGTGAATACAATCATGACTAATTTCTTTTCGAATATTAGACTAGAGGAAGATGAATTTAAAACAATTAAAGGAAGCAAATTCACTATCACTAATATTGATGACAAACGTATCTATATAGCGATTCCGGGGAACGAAACAGTCGATAAAACTAAGTTTAAATATTGACGAGATACGTAGGATGCTTGAATCTGGATTGATTTTGAAAAAGTGAGTGATATTACTAGCTTTTTTTGGTAAACAGTTTGCAACACAAAATTACTCCTATGACTATGCGCTATTTAAGGCGATTAAAGCGAAAGCGCTAAATGTAACTAAAACTGATGTGGCGCCAGAAGAGTTAAAGAAATATTTTTTTATTATTGATGAAATTAATCGTGGTGAAATTTCTAAAATTCTTGGGGAGCTATTCTTCTCTATCGATCCTGGGTATCGTGGGAAATCTGGCGAAGTAGCAACACAATATTCTAACATGCATGCATATCCAAATGAGAAATTTTATATTCCTGAAAATGTCTTTATCATTGGGACAATGAATGACATTGATAGGTCTGTTGATAGTTTTGATTTTGCGATGAGAAGAAGATTTAGATTTATTGAAGTGAAAGCTGAATCGACTCAAAATATGCTTGATCTGTTAGAAGATGTGCAACTAAGAAGAGAGGCTTTAGCAAGAATGGATAGATTAAATGAAGAGATTCTCAAAGTTGATGATTTAAATGAAAACTATCAGATTGGAGCAGCATATTTCCTAAGCTTAAAAATATAAGCTTTTGATGACTTATGGAATGATTACTATACTAAGTCGCGTAAATATTGAAATATATATTTGGTTAGAAGGGACTATTACATGAATTTCTTTGATATCTGTAAAAGACATTATCAAATGCCAAAGATCAATGCGGCGCCATTTCTAGCGAAGCCTATTGATCTGCATGAAGGTGCGTTACGCGTCACGCAGCAGGTGTTCGGCGATCGCGAATATAGTGAAAGCATGACGCGGTTGTGCTTTCCAGCATCAATTGCTGCATTGGTACTTTAAAAGCTCACTTTATGGCTCAATCGAAAACCAGAAACATTTACACAAGGTTTTAAAATGTATTAATCTAGGGTATCGTAATTTATATCTTTATCATCTTCTTAACGATTCGCGCTCTATGCGAAGTTTGAAGGTGATGAACAGGATGCTTTTACGTACTAAGTATTTTCGGTTCACAACATTCTCGAATTCCTATCGTAAGTGCAACCTATGGTGCAGAAGGTGCGTTATACGCTTCTATCTTCAACATTGGTTACAGAATCTTCTTATATTCTTATGGATATATTAAGATGAGTGGATTAAAGATGACTTCTAAGAACATCAAGTCTATGTTCTTAAATCCAATCGTTATCGCTACATTCTCAGGTCTATTCTTGTGGTTAGCTTTACAGCATACCTACTAATGGTGTCACTGCTAGCTGTAAGGATGCAACGTCAGGTGAAATGGTCAGAATAAGTCAGTTTCATCTCATGCGTTTAGACCTTACATCTCCACAGATTATGAGATTTTAACTTACTTGGCTGGTTTTAGCTTTCCTCCGCTTGCTTGGTTAGCAATTGGTTCTACACTTGGTTCAGTAAACTTCAAGGATGCGATGATGACAGACAAGAAGGCATTGTACTATACATTTATTAAGTTATTGATTAGCCCTGCATTCAACGTCGTTGTATTAGCTTAATCTTAACAGTAACTCATATCTTACCAGTTAATCTTGTTTCTTTAGGTACAACAGTTATTATGATGGTGGCTACACCTCCAGCAACAGTTGCGGCTTCTTATGCAATCTCGTTTTGATAAAGGGTGCCCTCGTTGCGTCTAATCACTTTCATTGATTGCGACATTAGCAGCTGTTGCTGTAAGCTCTATTTGGATCGTTATCGTTGAATTAATTCGGACATTTAGGAATCTTTTAATTAAGAATAGTATTATAATAAAGCGGGATAAATATCCCGCTTTCATAAATAACAAACGAAAGGAGTAAACTATGTCATTTAAAGTAGTATGTTGCGGTGTTCGTCCAAATGAAGTAGAGTTTTTCCACAAGTATACTAAGTGCACTATGACGCTTAGCTTGTTGAGGGTTTAACAACTCATGAGAATATCACTGAGTGTGAAGGTGCTGACGCAGTCTTATTGCAGTGGTAACTGTGTTGCGGATCGTCAGAACTTAGAGAAGTTAAAGGGATATGGAATCAAGTATGTGTTACACGTACTCGTAGCTTTCAACCATGTTGATTTTACAGGCTCGCCGCAGATTTTACGTTTAGGTTTAATCGTTGCACGTGTTCCTGGATATTCTCCAAAACGCTATCCAGCTGAGATTATCCCTTAACATTGGAGGTACATGATGTTGGCCCGATCATACGGCTGCTGCTACTAGCAACTGCTGCTGGTGACTTCGCTGTTTTCACCAACATATTTCTCTGAGCAAATCCGTAACTGTACAGTAGGTGGCTCATCGGTTACAGAGTGGAGTGCTCGGTAGCTAAGATGTATAAGCGCTTTGAGCGCTAAGGTTATTGGCCATGACGTGTATGAAAATGATGCATGCCGAGTAGCACGGACTATGTAACTCTGGACTGAATTACTTTGCTGCAGTCTGATATCGTTAGCTTCGTACGTTCCTTACTTCCTAGTCAAAACGATAAGATGGCTAACGCTGAATTCTTCAGCAAGATGAAGGATGGGCAATCTTCATAATACTGCTCGTGGTGAATTGCAGGATAACGAAGCAATCTCATGCTCTTAAGTCTGGTAAGTTAGATGGACGTGGGACAGACGTGTTCGCTAACGAAACATCATTCTTCTTTCAAGAAGTTAGCTAGTGCTAGCAGAGAGTTTTCTGATCCTGCTCGTTCGTGAACTGCCAGATGTATCTAAAGGTATTGGTAACACCACATATTGGCTCTAATACAGATGGAAGCTTTAGCAAATATGATTGAATACTCAATGGATAACTCACTGAAGATTCTAACTCTGAGGCACTGGGAAAGAATCTTGTAGCTCTTCCTGAAGCTAAATAATAATCTTACTTAAGATACTGAGAGAGTATCTTTTGCTTCCTTGGGAAATGCTATATATTTGAATATACAGGAGAGTTTAGTGTGAACACAAAACAAGCTGCTCAAAATGGGGATGTTCTGTAAAAGACAGTATGACGAAGTTATGTGCGGATGGCGTGCATTCCGTTAGCAGAGAAAAGAGATGAACGAGGTAGATGGGTGATTCCTGATGAATGTGAAAGCCTCCAGTGCTCTCGTTTTTCGTCGTGCTGTTTTCTGATGGATATGATTAACCACGAAAGAAGGCGTCATCTCTAACAGGTTAAATGCATGAGTGAAAAGAGGTACAAGATGGTTATCAGTATCCGATTGAAAATGCGATGGTTTCTTCTTTTGATGTATCGTCAACTGGAGGAAGAACTCAGATGTGCTGGGTAAAAGTCACCTCACGTGCAAGGCGCTGATGGAAAGAGAAATAAAGAAGGTTCTTAACCATACGCAATTCAACACGTGAAACTTTAAAGATTAATACTGGTGTCTTCAGCTTTGGAGGCGGGCTAGGAAAGTACGTAAGTGAAAGTAATATGGATAGATGAAACGGAACGTTTAATTCTTCGCCAGTTTGAATTCTCTGATAAAGATGATTTGTTTGAAATCATGTCGGATGAGCAAATCAAGTTTTAAGATGATGGTGGTTATCATGCGAGCAAGTCGCGTAAGATCAGCAGTATCTGTAGCTTTGATGGAAATTCTATGTCGGCAACGAAAGATTTAGTATCATCTTGAAGGACCGTCAAAGATGGTAGGCATGATTAACCTTCAAGATGACGATAGAGTGCTGTTTCTTCTTATGAGTTAGCTTTTGTGATGAATCCAAACTATCGAAGAAAAGGATATAGCATATGAAGCAGTACAGGCTGTGATAGATTATTACTTTGAGCATAATTTAGTACAGATGTTTAGTGTATCCTGTTTTTCCTTATAACAAAGCCTTTCTAAAATTAATTGAAAAGTTAGGCTTTTGTGTATGAGGGAAGGAACAAGGGATTGAATCATGCAGTTTTATGGTCCAATTGACCTATTATGTTATTATAAGGATAAAGATGAGTAGGTAAGATGAAGAAAAGTAATTGTAATTGGATGTTGTAGTGGTAAAAGTACATCTTGTAAGACATCTGCATGCATGTACTGGAATTCCACTTTTTCACTTGGATCAGTTAAATTGGAATACGGATAAAACAACGGTAGAAAAGACGGTATTCTTGAAACGTGTTAAAGAACTGATTCAAAAAGATACATGGATCATTGATGGTAAATCTATGGTTCTTCTATGGAAAATGCGTATGCAAGCATGTGATACTGTATTCTTCTTGGATTATCCAGTGGATGTGTGATACAAGGCATTTATGGACTGGTAAGGTTCGTACGGATATGCCATGGGTGAAAGACGAAAGTTGATGAAGATTTGATTGAATTGTCAAAATTATGAGAGGAAAGATAGACTCGAAGTTTTAAATCTTCTTTCAAAATATAAGGAAAAGGACATTCATATCTTCCGTCTCGTTTAGATGCCAACCGGTATTTAGAGTCATTAAAATAGCGTTATTTGTCACAACTTTGTTGTGGCTTTTTTGATGGATTATTCATTGACGTACAGTGTGAAAGTGACTAAGATTGTTGTGTAAATGAAAAAGGAGGTGGAGATATGATTCTAAATAATGAGAAGAAGTTAGGGCCTACACCTGAATCGACTGGTGTTGAAACAAGAGTTTCAACAGATTGTGAAAACAGAGGAATCTAGCTTCTACAGGAATTAGCTTGTACACGAAAATGGTATTAGCGATGAAGAAAGAGAAGAGAGATTAGAGAAGTACTATTATCATGATTTATTCAGATGCAGAAACATAGTTGGGCGTATTTCCTTGTACATAGTTTTGCGGATGCGTTTATTATCGTTTTACTTGTATTAGCGATTGTGACTTTTGTTGTGGAGTCGGATATCTTATCTGGAACAATTATTCTTGCACTAGCATGTATGAGTGCAGTAATTGTTTCTTCCAAGACTATGGTTCTTACCGTGATATGCAGAAGTTAAAAGAGATGGAGCATGATACGGTTAGAATTCAAGTTCCAACAGAAGATGGTACTGAGGTGAGAGAAGTACCGGTGGAAGAAGTGGTTCCTGGTGATATTCAATTGATTGGGTCTGGAGATATTGTCAGTGGTGACTTATATCTTCTTGAAAGTAAGGGACTTATTCGTTTCTGTTTCTGCTTTACAGGGGAATCCATTCCAGTTGAGAAAATATAAAGGTGTTGATGATAGAACCGTCAATGCGGCAGAGTTAAACAATATCTGTTTGGGTGGTTCCACTGTGAATCCGGTACAGGTGTTGGTGTGTAGTACGTACCGGGAAAGAGTTCTTTATTCAGGTAAGATTTCTTCTACAATTCACAGAGAAAGAGACGGATTTTGATAAGAGTTTGTCGAAGATTACAAGAATCTTAATTACTTACATGGTTGTAGTAGTTATCTTCGTGTTATTGATTAATGGTTTTGGTGAAGAAGAATTGGTTAGAAGCGTTCTTATTCTCTATCTCTGTTGGGTGGTAGGTATTACACCAGGTATGTTACCGATGATTGTTAAACGAACATTTGCCAAGGGTGCTAAATTCCTAGCGAAGAAGAAGACAATTGTTAAGAATATGTCTGCGATTCAGAATTTAGGTGCTATTGATGTTCTGTGTACCGATAAGACCGGTACACTCAACGATGGATCATGTTGTACTGCAGAAGTATCTTGATGTAAATGGGTGAGGATTCACATTTGGTATTGAATTATGCATGGATGAATGCATACTACTCTACGGGAGTTAAGAATCTGATTGACCGTGCAATCTCAGCTCTATGGCGAAAGAGAATGATGCGCACAAATACGCTGGTGGTTATGTGAAGTCTGATGAGATTCCATATGACTTTGAACGTCGTAGAATGAGTGTTTTGATTTCTAATCCTGGTGGTGAACACTTAGGTGGAAATGTTGAAGAAATTCTTCCGATGCCACAGGATGAGGTACTTATTACAAAAGGTGCTTTGGAGTCTGTATTAGAGTGTTGCAGTCGTATTCGCGTGAAGAAGGAATACATGGATATTCACGAAGAAGATATCTTGCGAAAAATCAACGATCTTTGTGGAAGAACCAAAATAAAAGAAGGTATGCATGTCATCGGTGTTGCCGCAAAGAAGAAAAATGTAGGTGATACAACTGTCTTCCATGCGGAAGATGAAACAAATATGACGTTCTTAGGAATCATTGCCTTCCTTGATCCACCAAAACCAGACGCAAAAGAAGCAATTCGTGGTTTGTATGATGCTGGTGTACATGTAAAGGTTATATCTGGTGATGCGCCTGTTGTCGTCGAACATGTATGCAAGCTTGTTGGTATGAAGGTTGGCGATCAAAGCGTGTTACAGGTTCTGATTTAGAGAATATGAGTGATGCGGAATTATCTTCTGTAGTGGAGAAGAATGATATCTTTGCACGCTTATCGCCAATGCAAAAGAAGCGTGTTGTGGATGCGTTACGCAATAATGGTCATGTAGTTGGTTATATGGGTGAGATGGTGTAAAATGATGCGCCAAGTCTACCACGATGCGGATGTTGGTATTTCCGTGGATAATGGTACCGACGTTGCGAAAAGCGAGTGCGGATATTATCCCGCTGGAGAAGAGTTTGACGGTTATTCTCAATGGTATTTATGAAGGTAGACGTATTTATGAAAATATCTTTGAGTATATGAAGATGGCATTATCCAGTAACTTTGGTAATGTTTTTCTCGGTACTCATTGCGTCGATCTTCTTACCATTCTTACCGATGTTGCCACTACAGATTTTGATTCAGAAATTTGATTTACGACTTACACAGATTGCGATTCCATGACAACGTCGATGATGAGTTCCTACAGACACCGCATAAGTGGAATAGTGCTTCGCTTTGTGTCATTCATAGAATGTCATGGGTGGTTTCTCATCTGTATTTGATGTACTGACGTTCTGGTATTGTGGTTTATCTTAGGATACAATACACTAGCTATGCAGAATTACTTCCAGACTGGTTGGTTTATTGAAGGCTTGATTTCTCAGATTTTTGATTGTACAGTTTATCCGTACATCAAAGCGTCCTATCATTGATTCAAAAGTGTGATTCTAGACTCAATTTCCAGCATCTGCGTTTGGTATCTTTGTAGGTATTTCAATTCCATTTATTTGATAATCTAAAGAATACTGTATTTACAGAAATGCCATTTGAATACTTTGTATATTTGATTATTATCTTGGCACTCTATAGTACTACGATTGAAATCGTAGAAGTTCTATATCAAGAAACATGGTTCTTGGTTATAAATAAACGAGAGAATATTGGAATCGATTGGTTTCAATATTCTTTTGTTTATGCTTGATGGGATTGGACATAGTAGGAAGATATCGAAATATGTTAAAATACAACTATCAGGAGAATTTATGCAACAGGAACAACAAAATGCATTTAATCGTCAATGTATTAGTGAGGCACTGATACGTTTGATGGAAACCAAGGCTTATGATGATATTACAGTAACCGAAATATGCCGTATGGCAGGTGTATCGCGTATGACGTATTATCGAAACTATAGTAGTAAACGCGAGATATTCAGTGATTACATGAAGATGATTTTGATGAATTTCGTTCGCGTACAACGTGCAAAAGGATTTAAAAGTACGTTCGTATGAGATGATCCTTGCAGGATTTTTATATTTCTGTAATTATGAACGTTTTATTGAGTGTTTGGACCAATCAAATCTATCTTCAATCTTACAGGATGGATTAAATTACTATATCGACAGTTACGTATTTGAACAGGTGAAGATGAGTTGCAGATATCACTTGTATTATTATTCGGGTGCGTTATTTAACATCTATACTGTGTGGATGCGCAATGGTAAGAAAAGAGAATGTTGAGGATATCGCGAAAAATTGTTTTATGAACATGTAAAAACATGAACATCAAACACTTTAATTATCATGTATAATATTTAATAGAGATTTTCGTATTACACGACAAACAGGAGGAATTACAATGAATTGGAAAACGTTAGAAGGATTTGATGAGAAATTAGCAAAGGTCAGCTTTTAAAGCACATAAGACTTTTGATGGTAAGGTTGTGGAAGTTCTATACGGTGCGAAGGATGAAAAATGGCAATTTTGTATTACCAAAAGAGGATCAAAATGATAGCCATGGTAGATGGTTTTGGTATCGAAACAAATGGAGAATACAGAATGTTCTCTGGCAAAAGCCTGCGTATATTAGGAGGTGGCGTAGAATACGGTACTTCTCATAATGATACTGCACTTTGGAAGATATGGAAAATGATCTTCGTAGAAGCAGAACTATGCCGTCAAGCAGAGGAATATTTCTACAGTAGAAGAGTTCGAAGAAATTCGTAAGCAATTCGAAACAATCGAGAACTGGAATACGCCAAAGGATGAAGAATATGCAATTTGGTTTGGTAAGACTTTAGAAAAGTTCAATGCCAGAAGCCAGCGTCAAAGCGCAAAACGCAGAAGAAAAGAAGAAGTTAATCGAAAAGGCTGCTAGTTTAGCAGATTCTACAAACTGGAAGGAAAACACAGGCAGAATTTAGAAATGCAGGATGAATGGAAGCACTTGGCAATGCAGGTGTAGAAGATGATTCCTTATGGGAACAGCTTTAAGGGCTATCGTAACCAATTCAATGATAAGCGTCGTAACTATTTTGATAATCTAACACAAGTACACATTCTGGAAAATGAAGAGAAGAAACTTGATTTAATTAAGCAGGCAAAAGAGCTAGCAAAAGAAGACTGACAACTTCCGTGAAAACATCTCGAGATTTATGGTCCGGCGGACGCATGGTAGGTAACGGTAGTGCAGGTCGCGACAAGGATGATGAACTTTGGAATACGTTTAACGCATCACGTCAGTTTCTATGATGAAAGAACAGCTGTTTCTTTACAGAGCGTGATGAAAAGCAGAAGGAAAGTATCCGTATCAAGAATGCTCTTTTACTGGATAGAAGCGAAGACAATCAAGTCGTTGAAAAGGATTATGGTCGTGAGAAGACAGAGGTATGCAAGGCGCTTGATAAGGAATGGCGTGCTGCCGGATACCTGGTAGTGAGCAGAATGACGCATTGTAAAACATCTCACACAGGCAAAAGAAGTATTCTGAATGGTGAAGCGTGAAGATAGTCAAAAGCGTCTTTCAGGAAGCTCTTCGACTACAAGAAGTCACAACTTCCAGTCACATGTAAGAGAAGAAATCAATCGGACTTCTAGATCAAGAATATGAAACAAGTGACTATGAGAGAATTCGCAGCATCTAACGTAACGTCAAGTTGAAGGTAGAAAGTAGTTTTCAGAGAAGTTAAAGAACGATATTGAAGATATCGGAGAAATTAGATGACTGAAAACCCTCACTTCATTTGGGAGTGAGGTCAAGTCAATGGGGAATGAGAAATGTTGAAGAACACGCGCCAGAGAACAGTATACAGAAGGACACGGGTATGGCATGGCCAGCTGCGCTGGAAAGTGTTTTTGTGTCTCTTGCGGGTAATATTATCGATACACTCTGTGGTTTCTATGGGTTACATACGCAGTAGCGGCTACAGGGTTGATTCCTCTCAACCGAAGTTTCTCAGTCTTAGTGTCTTTTGCGATTAACGTCGCAGTATCTCGCCTTAGTTGCACGAAGACTTGGACAGAATAATCGGACGAAACGCAAATCAGGTATTAGTGACTTCATTGGCGGTTGCTTATATTGTTATGTATTGCGTTAACCGTTGCAACAGTGATGCGATCCGCTCATTGCGTTATTAAGTGTGTTCTAATGCGGGATACACAGGAGGGCGCAGTGATTTATTTTAGGGTGACAGACTGGAAACGATATTCAACGTATTATCACTAGTGATTAACGCTGCACAACGTGGCGCTGGTAACACAAAGATTGGCGACGTCACAAATGCTTACATCATCCATCGTGAATACCATCTTTAACTATCTATTGATTGGTGGTAACTGGCTTTCCGAAATGGGGGATTATTTGGTGCGGCGTTTGCGACGGTACTAGGTACTGTATTTGCATGTGAAATGAGTATGTACAATCGCTATTAGATAGTTATGTATCGATTCCCCATATTCTTGAAGAGAAGATTAAACCGGATTTTGGCGCATATCGTGCGATTCAAAAGTTGGGTGCGAAGATTCTTTTGAAAACTGGGCCATGCGTGTGGGTTTTATGACGACTGCTGTACTTGCGGTGCCAAAAGCTAGGTACCGATCAGTTTGCGGCCTATCAGGTTGGAAATGAACATCTCCATCGCTCGGATTTGCGTTTGATGGTATGCAAGTAGCGGCGGTATCGTTAATTGGTAAAGAGCTTTGGGCCAACAGAAGCCTGAACTATGCGAAGACCTCTGGGCATGCATGCCAGTTAATCGGTGTAGTGATATCGGTTATATTTTGGTGATGGTCTCGATTCGTTGCGGAAGCTAATCACCAATCAGTTCTTCTTGCGGATGAATCCGTAATTGAAATGTGTTGGTGATTGCTCGCTTTAGGCAGGTGCTATCGTACCATTTCAAATATCACAAATTATTTATGGTGGATGCTTAAGAGGTGCAGGTGATGTAAAATATACATTGCGTTGTGTCACTTTATTAGTGTCGCTATTATCCGCGACCCTCAATTTTAACTTGCATTAACTTCCGTATTTCTCACTCTGGCTTAGTAGGTATTTGGCTGGGTGTATTATCGGATCAGCGACAAGATTTACATTATTGCGAATTCGTTTCCATCTAGCGAGATCGGGTGAGTACAAGATATAGAAAGGCATTCAAATGGGTAATAAAACAAGAATTCAAAAATGACGATTCTCAGTATGTTTATTTGGTGATTGAACTCATTATGGCAATGACACCAATCGTTATCTTAGTTTAGGTGCAATTTATTACAACAATGCATATACCCTGTTATCTTTGCAGGTATCTTGTTGGGCCAACAGAAGCAATTAGGATTTGTTTTTGGAATAACTAGTTAAAAGGCAACTTTGCGCCAACGATAACAAGTTTCTGCTTCACCATTCTATTCCGTTGGTAGTAGAAAATAGTGTAATTTTTAAAACTGCTTTATAATATTGAATGTTATTTTGCTTAGGAATGGAAAGATATTAACTTATGAATTTATCGTATAACTTTAGGTTATTTGTTTATATTTCTGCCGATTACGATGTTGTTATATCAGATTGTAAAACAGAAGTATCGATGGATTGTATTGTACTTGCAAATCTTGTCTTCTTCGGGAGTCTGGTCACAGTGGTTGGTAATATATTGTTGTTACAACACTTTTACCTTCTTCATCGGTAAGTTAGGTGAGATGAAAAAAGGCACCGAAGGTGTAGATAAAAAAGTATTTAAGAAAAAGAAGAGCTGTATTTAACAGTCTGGAATCTTGTTAAATCTTCGTGTTATTAGCTCTCAAGTATACAAACTTTTTTTTCGACAGGTATCTTTGCGGTGTTCAGCAATCATTTACACCGATAAAGATTTGGTTTCAATTGAAAGTTACTATACATTACAACTTGTTTCATATCTTGCGGATATCAATGGCAGGAAGATTGAACCGGTACAGTCTATACAGAAGTGTATTGTTTGCGACATTCTTCCAACGCTAGTGGAAGGTCTATCGATGCGTCTCAAGATTGGTGAAGAACTTAACAGAAGGAAAAGCCGATTGAACAGAGAATATGATTATTGGATTTGAACGTATTCTTTGGGGTATGTTTAAGAAGGTTGCGTGCGACCATTTGGCACCTGTTGTCTTCCATCTTTGCATCGCATGATTCGAATTGACTTGTACTAGTTGTCATATCTTCTCATACGATTCAGTTGTATATGGACTTTTCAAGGATCAATCAGTATTGCGATTGGAGTGCAAGAATCTTCGGTATTGTATTACCAGAGAACTTTACACAGCCATTCTTTGCGAAGGGTGCTTCCAGTTTCTGGCACCGTTGGCATACGTTAAGTACATTCTTTAGAACTATATCTTCTATCCAGTATCGCTTTCAAAGCCAGTGATGAAGTTAACAAAGTGGTGTAAAAACATCTAGAGTAAGACCGTATAAAGTATATTGGACCTGCAATTGCGTTATTCGTGTATGGATATCAAATGGTTTGTGGCATGGTCCACAATGGAATTACATTCTGTATGGTATTTATTACTTCATCTTGATATTCGCAGAATTATTTATGGAGAAACCAACGAGAACTTCTGTAAGAAGTTCATAATAACCAAAATGGATTTGCTATCATCTTCGTTTTGTAAAGTTAATGATTATCGTATGTTTTGGTGAGATGGTCTTTTGCGGCTTCTTCTGGAGCACAGATTATCACGATGATTCAATCTCTGTTTATGGTTTGATTGGGCGGATGCTTGGTCAACTATTCCATATCTTGGTATGGATGCGTGGGATTACATTACCGTTGGAGTTGCGTTTGTGATTGTGGTGATTGTGGATGTCTTAAAAGAAATCGGTTATCCAATTCGTAAAGTATTTGAAACAAAACCACTCGTTATACGATGGAGTATTTTGTATCTTGTGATATTCTATATTATATTCTTCAGGCATATGGACCGGATATATCAAAATGATGTACGCTGGATTCTAGCGTCAAAGGAGAAAAACATGGAAGAACTATTAGAATTTTAAACGATATTAAGATGATGCGGGTTTTGAACATTTGCACAACATTGATTGACGATGCTGTATTGGACTCATTTGATATTTTATCAATCATCAGTGCTTTGAATGATCACTATGACATTCAGATTCAGCATCCGACATCGTACCAGCAAACTAATAAGCGCTGCTGCGTTACTTGCGATGGTACAAAGATTACAAGCTGAATAAGTTTGTATCTCATTTTAAACAGTTAGGAGTATGTAGAAGAAAGCATTAGAACCAGTTCTGCGTTTCTATTGGTTTTGAATATATTTACTGATGGTTACTTCATATCTTGTAACACCAAAGGATATGAAAATGTATACTGACATTCAGTTGGTAAACCGAAAAATTAATACGCAGTGGCAAGAAAAAGAGAATACGCTGGATGTCCTATTTACGGGTGACAGTATGATAATACATTCTCTCCTAGTATTGGAAAGAACAGGGTATCACTTCCTAAATCTAGGTGGTGTGCGCAGCAATAACTACTATACCGTTCTAAATATTAAACATCGAAACCAAAACTAATTGTTAGAAACCAATACTTTATTCCGCAAGAATGCGGTTTATAACCAGGATGATTCCGTGTTGATGTGGGCAGAACCAGTTATTCTATGCTGCATCATCGCAATCACTCATGACAATCAATCTTGATGTTAGTTGCGGGTGCAACCAAGGAAAAGCGCATAGTGCGGATCGAAGCGCAAAGAGCATAGCATGTGAGATTCGTCCATATCGGGCTTGATCAGTATATGAAGACCAGCAAGCGTGTATGACGACCTATCCGGAAACATGAAGAAATGCTTTTGAAAAGCGAAGCTTGTGAGGAAAATAACGTTGACTTGTTGTGGTAGGTGTCCGGATCTCCAAGAACTGGGTGACAGACATGATACGATTCAGGGAGTTATGCAATCAGTATGATGCCACGTATTATGATTTAAAGTAAATTAGATAACACATGCCTCGATTTGGGACAGACGGATACTTTGGACCGTGGAGATCGATTGAATATGAATGGCTCAAGAGGTTAATGCTTATTTTGGTAAAGATTTTAAAGAGAAGTATCATATCTCTGACCATCGTGGAGAAGCGGATTACGCCTATCTGGGATAATGCAGGCTGACTGCAATCTATGAGGGTTCTCACAAGTGAGAACTTGCTACTCAGGATATACACCGTAGAGTGGCGTTGATACTATCCGTGATAGAATATGCGTTTGAGTTGCGTGCAGTGCTCGTCGATTTGGGATAACGATAGTGGTCTTCGCCCAACACTGTCATTTGGGAAACGTTCGCATTCATATATGCGGCGGAGGTCATTAGTAAATTGATACACGGTAGATCCTGCATATGTATAACGGTTTCCACCGGACCATATGCAATGAGGCGTCAGTGAAGCCAATATATCTGAATACAATGAAGTAGTGTGACGGGAAATCATATTCTGAGCGTCATCCGTAGCTTTTAATCTTGTGTTTGTGACACGGTATTTGATGCGGAAGACTCCATCTGGAGAACCACTACCCATAGATTGCATGTTCAGATACGATATCGGATGTAAGACACGCTCCGCCATGTGCACGTAGTACATTACCTGGTTTGTGCTAATCAAGTTCTACGTAAGTATCACCAATATCATTCTCTAAAGTACTCTTGTGCTGTTTGGGATGACCACGTGGTTTGTCTTTCAACCATCTTTTCCCAGATTCAGGATTGACTTAATTGTGTAAAATTCAGAATCTTTATCTAGGATATAACCGTAGTCACGCCATCGATTTGAATATCATCTGCCAAAGCTGTGTTCTAATGTGCTGAACTACCGAGATATTACAGTTTGAGCTAGCTCTTCTACGTATGCTAACAACTTTTGTGTCATGACAGTTAGCATCGTATGTATCAGAGATACTTAATGCTTTTAGTAGAGATGCTTTATCCATGACCTTTTTGGAAGAGCCAATAGTGTGAAACTGTACTCTTTAAGTAACTCAATCTTCTTAATTTGTGCATTGCTCAGAGTTTGATGTGATTTCTGAGCAGTGAAGTTTGTGGTGTTAGCGTTAATTGATAATTTCTGAGATTGATCGCAGTATCAATTTCTTTTTGTACAGCTGCTGTATCAGCGCCATACTTACTGACAACCTTTGTAGTTATCATCGTTAATCGTAACTGTTGCGTTAACTGGATCTTTTGTGAGTGACTAACAAGTCTTCTAGCTGTTTGTGAGCTTTTGAGTCTCGTATTCTACTTTGAATTTCTTTTATGTATCTGGCATAATGCAAAGAGAGTGGCCAAAGTGAATACATTTGTGATTTGATTTCTTTTTCAACAGCAGCTTTCGCATTACTTGCAAAGACCATTGAGATATCTTACCCTTTACTTCGTAAACCTTATCTCCAGAGCAGTAATCTTTAATTTTATACGTGTTTGTGGCATGCTAGTGTACTAACACTTGTGTCCCACATCCAGCTGAAACTGACATCTGTATTCCAACTGTTGTGCGGTAGAAGAAGTGTTTTGGAAATAGATAACACCAAATATAAACACCGATAGCGATATTCTCCACAACGGCTAGGAGTATGAGTAAGACCTTACCAGCTACCTTTCTTTTTTGTTGTTTTTGATCTGGCAGACATATATTCACCTCGTACGTCTCAATATTCTTCAAAATATACATGACAAGTATAGCATGGGTGTATGAAAATATCTTCATATGAAAAATTAAATTCCACTTCCAACGCATATCAGACAGCAAACAAAATATCCTATGAAAATAAGATGAAATCAAATTATTCTTATACGTTCCATTGAATGATATCAATATTCTAAAACTCATCGTTGGACTATTTCTCAAGGAGTTTACAGTTGAATTAACACGATAATGAATAAACCCTTTATTGATGGTTGATTCCATCTTTTTATTGTCAAAAATTGTATTTTTATATGGTGGTGGTGTGTTTGCGTTATAATATTGGTAAGAGGTGATCTTGTGTTCCTACATGTACTAAAAGATGAACAATACGAAAGACTCTATATCCGTCATTCCGTTCGTGAGAATGGGTACGTTCAAGAACGTCAAAGCCTTGGACGCATAGACTCGCTCATGAAGGAAATGAACCTTTCTAGAGAGCGGGTGCTGGAGTGGGCGCAAACAGGGTGAAGACAGATGAACGACTCTCCTTCTCCTCTGTACTGTATCATTGTCTCCTGACAAGAAGATAGTATGGATGAACAGCGTTCGTTTCTTGCAGGATATCTATTCTACAGTCCATCTATTACGACCAAAGATGAAGAACATATTCGTACCATATCGTCACATGGCGATTTGATTTTGACATCGATGCGATATGTTCAGACTTAATCTATGCACATACTGGATCGATGTTTTCCTCATATAAGACGGCACTTCTTTC
>BNJU01003117.1_pt1 | contig 76182 bp, 59 predicted proteins | sample 8539281 | NCBI WGS metagenome assembly BNJU01 (sample SAMD00202456, study PRJDB9452) | human saliva metagenome | isolation source: human saliva | place: Japan
ATATTATATTGAATATCCTAAATCAGAAGATAATAAATGAGAAAACTTTTAGAAAAGTTTAATATTATATGCCCTTGTCTATCTCCTGATGCAAGTTGTTCTTGATTTCTGTCTGCGGAACATTCAACTTCTATTTTCAGCCCTCGCCAATACCCTAGTTCCATTTCTAGATACACTGGTTCATATGCTCTGAAAAGAAATATCCTTTTGCACCTAACATCGTTGTATGCAATGCTGGAAAATAAATCACTTAAACCCATCTTTACTTTCTTCCTATAAACATATTTTATATTCTCCACCAAAGTGGTGTAGTTTACATGAGAAAATAAAACTTCTTCTTTAATTTTAAGTGAACGTATACACTTCTTCCCGTATATATTTGATTTAAGATTATAATAATTTTATTATACTCTTCCGCTGAATTTTGTACACTATTTTTCTCGACTATGCTTCTAACTGTTTCTAGTCCACATCTTTATACTTATATAGTTTACACAATTGAAATCCATATGTTTATTAATATCATTTGTCTAGTATTAACGTTGCACCTAGTACTTGACTCCTAATGCTCAGTTGCTGAATCTTCAGCTGCTGTTATTGTTGTTAATATCTACTAGTTTTTAATACAACTAGTAAATAAGATATCCGACCGGTTTAGGATTGCCACCTCTATCGTCATGTCGCTGAAATATATTTCTCAAAGCAACTTTTCGTTGAAGTCCAGTTCGATATGTTCTCTCTTTCCAAGTAGAAGCAACAGCCATCTTTGTTCCATTATATGGATATTCCATTACCTCTGCTGTCCTGGTAATACTGAACATTATAATGGTATCAATATACGCTTTGTAATCTCGCCGGAGCTTATCGCTGTCTTCCTGGAGCGCCTGCGCCGTGTGTCGTGCAATATTTTTCCTCGTTTCTTCATTCGATTTTCGGCGTTTTCTCCATGGTCCATCTTATCTGCTTTTTTATTTAACACTTCTTTTTGTTCATCCGCATATTTTTCGTAATGGCACTTTCTGTTATCACCACTGTTGTTCCACATCAAAATCAAAAAATAGCCGCCTCTAATTTTCCTGCCGTAATCTCCTTTTTGTATATGCATGTACCTGTTGCATGATGTATTACTCAAAATTCAAAATAATTTTGGACAAAAAATTTTCATAACACAAATAATTGTGATTAGTACTCTTTCTGTATATCTTTTATTTGTCTAAGCAACTTCAACTGTATCAAGTGGTTGCATGCTCAGCTTCGTATTCAAATCTCCTGATTCTCTGCCTTCATTACTTGCAGTTGGTCTTTGTCTTTTTTCCTTTTGCCTGGGGCCTCAGCATCACACGGAATTAATTTCTTCAATTCGTGAATTGTACCTTCTCTATTTCAAATCGCCAATAATGTGTCGTATCATGCAGCATATTATGCAATATTTTGCAAGTACTAGTCACACAATCTGTCAAAATACACCTTCTCTATTTTTTGTCAGTTGGCGAGATTTTTCTAATTGAGGTCCATCCCTTTTCAAAACCATCTTTACCTCTTCAGTCCATATAACCTTTTCTTAGCCTCTCCGTAATTTCATCAAATTTCCCGTAGTGATTCAAGTCTCCTAAGACTATAATCATAGCGGCGAGTATCATTGAATTTATTATAATTACTTACTTCTATTTTCTTCCTTCTGGTGTATCTACATAATAATATGTCTCAGGTTGTAAATTACTATGATGACGGGCAAATTAGCTTCATGCTGTTCATATTTCTTCGTTTAGTACAACATTCGGGTCAAACTGTGATTTTTATAACCGGCTTTATTCATCTCAAAACTCTGACATACTGCTTACCTAATAGAGAGCCTTAAAAATTTCCTCACTAGATTTCTGTGTAAATAATTAACAATAATTTACTATGAAATTATTATCAAACAAAGAGCTCAAGGTATAAAAAATATAACTATCATATATATTTTTACCATGCAAGTTTTGTGTTCGTATTTCTTTATGAAACACATCTATTTTTCTTCATCTTATCATCTAATTTATCACAGAAAGTTTTCCACCATTAATAATCTTCTAATACCATAATTTACATAGTCGTATAGTGATTCATTTATATTTCTACCGTTAGTTTGAATAAACTAATGTTTGGATGAACTTCCAGTTTTAAGCGTTTTATCTTGATTTTCAGATAACATCCATTAATAAAACCTCTCTCAAACCCTTGTTTCCATTCTTTCCATACGTTGGTTTGAAACAAATTCCCCATGGGCCATATTATAATTCTTATCTCCATCTTTTCCTGTTGTGTAGGCTCTATAACATGAGGATGCCTCCGAGACTCTACATCAGCGCCATTCTATCATCTTGTGATAAGAGCTTTTTAGTTCTTCTGTAGGCTCTAACATACTCAACACCATCTGAGCATCACTACTGTAACCATCCACTTCATTCTCCAGCTCTTTAGTTCTTCTTTCATCTTTTCTCATCAGATGGGTAAATGAATTGATTCTATCCTCTGCAGTTAAATTAACATCCATTCCATTATAACCATGGCATAAACTGAAATTGCTATTTTAATTCCGTAACTTCTTTATTAAATCTTATCTTCCGGGCTTGCTTGTTTTCTGCATCGGCGCGTGAACTCCAACAACATCTAACCTCTATCTTTGAGAACTTTTACATCGTATGCTTCAATCACGCCCACAAACCTATTATCAATAATATATGATTATGAGCCAAATCCAGCAACGTCATGCCCTACTTCTTCATTGTCTACGAATTGAGACGAGCATTAAACAATGGATATCCTCCTAATGGAAACGATACATGTAGTCCCTTCGTCTCTGTCCTTCGTCCTTTGCTTCGAAATCCATGGCAACATATTCAAGAAAATGGATCAATCGCCTTCATCTTCTTTTTGTAGTATAATAAAGTGCATCTCATAATGAATATCCACGTCTTCTGACTCACTGATTCTCCTCAGTCGCTATCCTTTTAAGTTCCTCACCTCTTTATCAAGATGCTGTAAAAATAAATACTACGAAAAAAATAATACACTAATACTCCGGTACATACAATAAATATACTAATACTTTCCATCAATATAATATCCTCTAATTAAATATACCATCTATCTATAATAACAAATGGTTAATAATATTTCAATTAACACTCGTTTTATATAATTGTTTATATCATATTAATATTGTGCTCCTCTTACCATCATCAAGGTTTTTCTGTTATAAATATTTCATTATTCTCTATTTCTATGTATTATCCAAGGTCGTCTGTGGTTTAGTAGCTACATAGAAGATGATCGACTCCTGACTTGTGTATAATTCATTCTACTAATTTAAAATAAACTGGTTTATTAAAAATATTCTACTTCTTTTTAATAGTTCTAAAATTATCCTACCCGCGTATAAGATAAATAATTACTCTATTCATGATTCATACCTTTTGTTCATTCACCTATTCTTTTTTTTGAGTTTCTTGGAGTGCTCTGCACAAAACTCATCTTTCATCTCTTCACACTAAGTGTCTTTGATAGATATTAACTAACTTTGCCTAGTGAACTTTGTCTCTGGTTTTCAAAATATAAACAACACCGATTCCGGGTGCATGGGATACAAGCCTCGATGATAATCAAATTAACACCATCAAGATTTTCACTAAAATCTCTAAACCGTTAAGCAAACGATAGGCACCATAGAAGCTTCAATATTGCAAACCTCCTCTTCTTACTTTTGCAATAAATTTTGTTTAATAAAATTGCCTTCTCAATTTCTTTTTTTAGTGCATAGATTTAAAACTACTCTTGATGAAATCCAATAAAAATCAAAGGTTTTGGTCTGGCATATTTTTCTAGACTCTCCTTCAAATACATCTATCTGGCTTGAGTGGATTAATAAATAAGATATCTGTCATATTAATCATCTCTGTCTACACTAAAATCTAATTCATCACCAAAATCACTCTAATTTGTTTACCAAGTATACTTCCTCTTCAATGTATTTCTATTTCATGCATAGCTCATCTTATCTTAAATTGCACCTGGTGAGCCAAGAATACATCGAACCTACGTCAAAACCGTCCACACCGTCCTTTGCGTTCCACTTCTTTTTACTTCAGTTGCAAAACACTGGAAAAGACCAGCGACAATCCTATTTCGTTCTAAAATTTATATTTCCTTATATGGCGAAGACGGAAAATACTCAAGATATGTCAGATGGTTTCCGTTCTAATTCCTTATAAAGTTTAACTTTTTCCCGGATAAGATATATTGTGCCCATGAGCTTCGCCCACCCGATGGTGGCCCCACTTGCACTACTTTTATAGCGCCCTCGCGAGCAAAGACTATCGACTTTCAATCACAGACACTAACTATAACAAAATTATTCATAGTTAAATATGTTGCTACCTTTCTGCAAGGCATCATTTGAATATGCGGTATTGTTTCTGCTTCCTACTATAAAATGTCTTTTCTTCTAAATAAAACCAATCTTTATTCCCCCCAGCAAATATAACATATGGATAATCATAAATCTAAATAATTCTTTCGGATATAATAGATATCATCATAATATAACACATTATAAACAAAATAACTGTAAAATCAAACTCCATATTATTATGAAGCGCCAATATAAATTTCTTCAACATTGTCTCAAAATATACAGCTAACTCAGGTATAGATAATTCAGGAATCTTCTCTATGCAACAATCATAAAAACTTTATGTAGCTTGAATGTTGTAATCCTCTCCAATCTTTATTAACAATAATACCTTTTCTTTCTATTAAAACTTCTACTATACTCCCCATATGGTTTGTCCTCTACTTCTCATTCTCAACCAATCAAAGCATAATACTTTCTAATCACACAAGAAAAATCTCTTGAACATTGTGTTATGTAACATATGTCTTTAAACTCTATAATATTATCATTATTCTTATAAGTTCGATAACTTTACCCTCTTTTATAAATCATACATCAATCACACATAATAGCTTAGTGGGTTCTAATAAGAACTTGCTCCAACATAATGCCTGTGTTTTCAGGGTATGTGCTCTATATGTTGGTTTCCAGTATACTCAATAACTGTTTTGGTTTTATCATATTTGTTGCTCATCGAACACTCGTTTCAACCTCTCAGATATAACGTTAAATCTTTATCGGTGGTTTCAAAATCAAGTGTTGTCAAACTCTGTGTCTCAAACTAGTTTTTTGCTTCAAACATTTCGTTTGCACCAAGTATGAAACAGATTTGATAAAATTCCAATTTTGCTGTATTATCTATTATAAAGAATCTTTCATGATATTTAAAATTGTCACACAAATGACGCGCCATCTCAGCTGTAACTATCAATGTAACTTCCGGTCTTTTATAAATTTTGTTTGGCGTCGATCCAACCAGATTAAGTACAGTCAGCGCTGGCACATCACCCTCATTTATACTTTTAATAAGATCAGTGGAATAACCCGTCTTTGGTATCGCTTTGTTCTTCTGTGAAACCATATTTAATCACCGGATATCATTCTCCCAGTTTAATATGTTCGACTTTCCACATTACGTGTTTTCTTCTAGGCGCTCATAGGATCATTCATTGCTTCCAGTAAGCAATATATGCGCTGTCGGCTCACGCAGACAATTATTGGGCAAATGCGGTTGAATTTTCATCTTTTTAATTACTTGCACTCGGACAGTGGTATCTTTGTTTTCAACTCTTCTTCATCCCAAGCATTAAAACTTCATCTTTTTATCATGCCACATTACCGCGTGTTTCTCCTTTTCTTTCTGCTTATATTCATCTAACAATACTATTCAAATTGTCATTTTGCTTTTAATACTCATACAGCTTCCTATGGTTGTCACTGCTTCTATTTTCAGCGAAACTTCATCTAGATGCTTCAGCATGGCTCATCTTTTATGGTTGTCCTATCATGAGTAGCTACTCCTATCAGTCTTTGCTCATCGTGTTCAACGACGAATACTGGCCTCTCGCCATAAGACCATCATCGCGCCAGAAAAATCGAGCAACGGTACGGTTTACATTTTCGCCAGCAACCGATATGTTGATGCGTATTTTCGTATTCACGCACTCTGTCCTGCATTAATTTTCCTTCACCGAGCAACTTACTTCTTTAAAGTTCTGGTCCTCATCAATTTCTTTTCGTTGATTATCATCGAAATCTGTAATTTCTTTGAAAATATTGGGTAATGTCTGAAAACTCGGCGCGCTCTTTGTCAATTGGAAGTATCGCCTGCGTTATCTATCCTGACCGGTTTAATCGTTTCATCTGTTTGGTGTATTCTTCCTTTAATCAACTCTAATCTCTACTTGGGCGAATTTGTCATTCAAGATGTTTTCAATATCATCGTCTTCCCCTAGCTTTCTGAAAAACTCTCCTGGTAGCGGTGTGTATGACAAGTACGAACGCTACATCTTTGACGGAAGATTATTCAATTCAGCCGCCGCATGGTTGTTTATCCTCTTTAACCGGCTAACTCGATCGCATCGCTGCTGATGTCTGGCCCACTAATGTTTCTCCAGAATGCCTGACAACTTTTAATATAATCGCCTCCGCAGTAATATCAGCCGCAACATCTTTGGCATACTTTCGGTGATTTTGAATATTCTTTATCCATTTCTTAAAAACTATTACTAAGAAAAACTGCTACAGGCTTTCGTGATGTATATGCATTTCAAATTTGGACATGGTATCAAATAGAATAGCCTTTTTTGAAAAATCATAACGATGATTTCTACATTGCAATAAGACAATGCCTACATAACTGATTTGACCATGCTTTGGACAAGTATATTTCGCGGTGAGCTTTTGGCCCACATTTTCTATTTTAAATTGAAACTTCCTCTGCTACTCAGATAATTGTATCCATTTTTTTATGTAATGTAAAAACAGTTGAAAAAATTGAAAATTGCCGACTTTTAATTTCTTTCCAATTTATTTTAATAAATAACTATTATTTATTACTATAGTAAAATAAAAAATGACGACACAATCCTCTAGTGTTTTTATCGTCAATTTATTTATATATTATTATACCATTATTTTATATTTGTAATTTAAAGTACTAAATTTATCACATTTTAATGAATATTTGGCCTATTCTTTCTTCCTCTTAGCTACTGAAAAAGTTATACATTCCAGCATGGAACTACTCTTCTTCGTACTTTACCAGAATAACATGACTTGATGATTAGATTGTTCTCACCCACTAAGTCAATGCAGCGCTTCACAACAACCCTTGAGATCGCTCGCTCATAAATAACATTTCAACTCCTTCCGAACCGTTGCTCACCCTTACTGACTACTACGGTATTATATAATGCTTATTATCAGAAGTCTCCAAAACTTCCTGTTTTCTGTATCTTACAACAACTAATTTCTGCGTTCAATGCCTGTTGATTTTCATGCTGATGACCCTTAGGTATCCGCAACAACCTTATCATCAATATTCTTTACAGCTCAATAGATTACTTCACCTTTAGCGTAAAGCTCTCCTTCTTCTAATGTAACTCCATATAATAAATCAACACTGCACCCCGTCGCTATGGAAAATATTTTCATTAATTATATCCTTTAAATCATTAGGGAGAGTAAGTTGTGAAATTACATATAACAATTAGATAGAAAAAGACTTGTAAAAACTAATTTCAAAACTAATTTTGTTAAGTCAGGCCTCTATTCTAACTATTATTAGCCCAAACTAACACCTAGGACATTTATATAAACAAAGGATGTCCAGCACACCTAGAGACTATAACGTGTATTCTTTCTTTTGAAATAGATACTACGAGATTCTCTAATGACATTTGAGACTGAAATAGAAGAACTTGATCGGCGCTCCATGTAGCCGTCCTAAAAACCGAGTTCGCCCAGACAACACGATAAACGATATTCGTCACCACAGCAAACTTGTCAGCTGGAATAAATTTCTTTGAAAAATAATGTTTTCTTCAGTTCATGTCGATTTTTCTTCCAGATATATCTTTCCTCAACACCTTGCTCCAAGGCATATTTTTTCATGTAAATACTTCAGATGCTACTTCATCAGGTTGTGACACAGCCTTAGTTAGCTCCCCAGGTTAGCTGTAAACATCGCTTTTCTGATTACTGGCAACCTAAAAGAGGCGTTGCCTACACCAATCAGTGTACCCTCGACCACTACATAGTAATCTTTCTTGGTAGAATATTAATAAAATTTAAAACACTAGATACTAAATAGACATCACTATTATAAAAAATATAAAACTGCACCAACAGTATAACATAAAGTGTGTTGTAAGTGTTGTCACATGTGTGCGTGGCAACACAGTGTGTAAATAACCGAAAGAAAAATAACTAGACTAGTAGTTATATATAATCCTTTGCTCTTCTAATGCGTATAAACGGGTGTATAAAAACATAATGACACCATACATTGGAATCAAGTCAATATTCACACCGCCATAACAAGTAATACTACACCCTAGAATTGGCATAAAAGTCTATTGTCTTGTGCATGGGATTTGTGTAAAGTCATTACGCAAAAATAAACCCCAAACCTGATAAACTGTAAAAATGTCCTAAAAAGCTAGGTTCAACTACGATAAAAATACGAGCAGATAAGAACATCAAAAGTGTCACAAAAACCTGCGGCTGAACCTATTCTCATGGCTCCCTGCCAACTATGTCTATGTGTAAATTATATTACCCAACCAGATACCGTGTCAATCACCTGAGAATCAAAATTATCAATTTCTTGTGAAAATAACAAAAATAGGGAATACTGGAATTCGTTTAACCTCCGAACGTTACATTTTCAGCAACCTCTGATTATAATCACTATTCCTCACTTATTTTTATTATTCAGTTCTTAACGCTTCGACTGAATGTTTTCAACGACTATTCTGCTGGAATATTGCCCGATAAGTGGTGGCATAGCTGGAAACTATTGTCAATTGATGATTGAGCATTCTAATGACGCTGTGAATGCTAACTTTTGCCTGTAGCAATACTTCCACTTATTGGAACTGATAAGCATAGTCACTACACCTACAGTGGAAATAAATCCGATTAGCCCATAGCTGCGATAAAGATTCTTTAGCGTATCTTTTCGAGCACCAATTGCACGTAAATACGAATTTCACTTCGTTCTCACCACAGAATACATACGTTAGTAGCCCCGACCATAATAGATGATACGGTGGCGATATTCCTGCAAAATATACGATAAGATGATAGGGGTAGCCGTGTCATTTCAGCGAGCATAATCGTCGTCATTGCTTTGCTAAATCCGCATGCAACCACTATATTTATGATAATCCTGGGTATCCCAGACCATATTTCTCTGCTGCTTTCTTGTTAAAGTCATTTGCCTTCAACTATTTTATCACGATCGTTGAAAAGACTTCGGATAAATATTAGTACACTCAGTGCAGTTTTGCCTAATGTAACAGTTGTTCGCTGTGTCCTCCATCTTCTGATTAGTTATAACATTTAAGTTTGTCTTTTGTTGAGCCACTACAATATCTGACTTCCACTTCTTTTTTTTACAATCGTGATTTTACATAAAAACTCTTCAATAGCTTAATCGTCATCTGGTCTAGTAAACTATCTTTAACACTAATAACAACACCTACTACTTTTATGGTTCCTGAATCGTCTTCATCAACATCACTGGAACGAAATCTATCGGCGCTATTTTTCTGTAATAGTTGTTATTTTCTAACACTGAACTCTTTTCTACTCATCTTCATATAACCTTTGCTTATTTTCATCAAATCCTGAAACTTTTGTCAACAACTTATCGATTTCGTTATTCTTCACAGTAAATAACACAACTTCATTATCCATTAGGATATTCAAGTATCTTTGAATGATTTTCACCACTTCATATTGATTCATAGTGGAGTTCTTATCTTTAGTGTACACCAAAAAATATTATCATTCAATGAAGTTTGTTTCTTGTTTTACAGCTACATCACCTTTTTATTATTTTGGTTAATATTGTAATTTATAACCTTCTGCAAAATCAATCACTGATAATAATCCATTCGTATTATTTTTTAATATAATTATAAATGTTTCTCCATTCTAACGGTAACTGAGTATAAATTTTCTGTACACATCTCGACGTGATTTGGCACACTAATTCCGGGAAAGCGTTCGAGTCTTTTCGGTTGTCATCATCAGCATAACAAATTCACCTGATTCTTTTATCATAATCTGACGTCTGACGATAAATTCTCATTGCATTGTTTTGAATATACTTATCCATCCCCGATGGAAATAGTATACTAGACCGATAACTATGTTCCTATATAACATGCGTCACTGCCTGTGAACTTCTTCATCAATGAGTTCTTAAACTTCAAATTTAAATCACTGTATTAAATACCTTAACGGTTTCTTCATCCATGCGTATCGAAGCCTCTTCAGCACATACAGTTGTGTCTTCTTGAATCTCCATCTTTAACTCATGCTATTCTATCGCTGTATTCTTTCCTTGAATTCTGGATTGTGCGTTACAATTATAACTAACTTCGTCTTACTGTTGCTTTAATAAACACCATAATCTGAACACTAGTTTACTATCTAAAGCCCTGTTGGTTCATCAGCAAGAATGATATTCGGATGGTAGCAATACGGCAATAACTACCTTTGCATCTGTCACCAGAAAGTTGGTGGGTTTTGGGCAGTGGGCTGCTTAACACATCTACTGGTACCTTTTCTTTTCATCATTTCAGCATTCGAATGCTGAAATCGATAATTACAATTCTTTATTTTCTATAACTTTTCCGTGAATATTAAGTGTAACTGCGAATAAAACCTACAGTCCATTCTTAACTGTCAATCTCTATCTTTTAAACTCTTTGGTAGACATCCCACATAGAAACCATAATCTTGGATGTATATTTATCTAAACCACTATGATGTTCCAATAGTGTCGTTTTTCCCCACTTTACACTTATCACTAAAATCGAGACAAATTCATTTTCTCTAAAATGAATATTTACAGATTACGCCAGTACTTCACTACTTACCAGTATTCTTCATGCTATATTTTGGTTCTAACACTCTAACATTACTCTAATTGTTATTAGTAAAACTTAAACTTTTCACTACACAGAGAAGCTTCTCTGATGTATGTAATTATAGCATACAATATATCTATTAAAGGAATGCTCTCTTACTATGAGAGTTCATGTATGCACTTATTATAATCGATTACTACCTTTATATTTTTTAACTTAGTAAAAGGCTAAAAACCAAAGCCAAGAGAGCAGTACTGATAACTATTAAAACTAATGCTACTGTTGAACTGAATCCACTAATAAACCATAGCAACTCACACACTAGGGTCATAAGCAATGCATGAGCTCTAATCACTTTGCTCATTTTCTAAACAGATTAAAATTGTATTTTTCCCCAAAATTCTTTTTGGTAGGTAATTGCCAGAATATCGCTTGCTATACCATAACAAACGCTGTTGGTTGTGTGACACATTGGGTATTCATCTAAAACGCCTGCTGTTAATCACCTTCAGACTAGAACCTTTATCAAAGGTATAATCATAATTATTAGCTTTTGCTTTTTGGGCGTTTCTCAAAAGTCGACTACAGCGAGTATGAGCCTGGAACTGCCACTAAAAATATCAGACATCGATAATCGCGCAGTCTTACTCACAAATTATTAGGCTCTCCGTTAAAATTAAATGTTACGGCTATCGCAATTGCTTTTATCATAATAATAAACTCAATCATATAGGCAATAAATAAATACCGACATAAACAAACTTTTTTTATCTACTCTCATCGTTTTTCCTCTAAACCATAGATACAGCCGCCTTCCGAATACTGGCATTTTAATTCATAGTATATAAAATTTTTTGTATCTAGTTTCTAATATCAAACCTGCTTTTTAATTGCGTTAAATGATACGATACAGTCGCCCCAGATGATTAAATTCTGAAGCTAACTCTCCTGCTTTTCTTCTCTTCTTTCAACATTTTCAATATGTTTCTTCTTTGATCGATGCTCCTTTGAGAACACTCATCCCCATGGCCCTTGTCACCTCTTTGTATAACGAACTGCAATTCTATTTCAGATGTCTTTCTAAATGAATTGTAACTCTATTATTTTTTGATCAACTGTTGCGAAAATTTTCTAAATAGTTATTTAGAAACTATTTAACACAACCTATTAGCTGTACCTATAAATTGCAATATTTTGTAATTGTTTTTTTTTAATAACCGTTATATTTATCTGCATGATGTATAATTAATATCTATTAACCACAATTCCTCTACATCAAGCACGTTTTTCATTTGAAATTTTCAAGCAAATATTACAACAACAACTTTGAAAACGTATTAATTTTATAGAATATATTATCTGTGCCTATACATTTCTTTTGCCTGACTGACAAACTTTTGTTATTCTTAAATATTAATTGCGCGGTATCATAGTGTTGTACTATCACTATATATTATTTAATTAGTACCTGAATGCCAAAATATTTAATACGTTATTCAATCTATTCTCAAATATAATTAAAAGTTATATTGTATGAAATTAACTATTTAACGAGAAGATGAAAGCCATTTGTTGATGCCTGGTTAAAATTTGTCCTAGTGAGATTGAAGTCTTCATGAAGGCTTCAAGCAAAGCAAACACCCTTATTAGAGGAAACAGAGCAGTAATGTTCCGTATTCGTACTTTAAAGTATGCCGATTATGCAAAGAACAAGGTGTTAAAATTATCGCAAACAGATGGCAGAGTTCGATATTTATGATATAAAATATATTGTATGCGTGAATTAGGAATTAGCACACACTTGTTAACGTTCTCGTTACTCTCAAACGCAATCACCAGAACATGTTGTTACTACTGCCTGTAATGGTAAAATATTAAAAAATACTACTTATAATGTTGAAAAACAGCGATTTTACGCCGGAATAATATAATTTCTCGCGAACAAAATAACACTGTGGTGTCTAGAACAGGAAACATTGGACTGTAAAGGCGCAACACTGTTGAGGGCTTGAGTTGCAAAGTTATTGGTTACCGATTTGCGCATATCCTTCTGACCATTTGCTCATTGAGATTTCGGTATATTGACGGCATAGATGGTGCCGCTCCAATCTGATGTTGTGGGCTATTCATGTTACCTGCAAAAGACCTCGCATGGTAATGATAATTTCTTCCAGTACAAATGAAAGATGATATGCGCTAATCTTTGCTCGTGGTGTTCTTTGATGATACTAAAGCCGTTATTCATTAGCTCTGGAATGGCGGAAAGTATTAGGGCCCAACCTTGATGTATACGAAAACGAAAGGAAACTACCGTTCCTCACAGACTTCTCAAATAAAGACTTCGATGATAGGATAATGCCGGGAGTAGTGACAGGGAATGATATCATCTACTGCTCCACATACTGCATTCTACACAGAAACAGCTATTTAAAAATCTTCAACAAGGTGCATTAACATTTTGCTGTCGGTCGGTCTGGCAAATTCTCTATGTGTCAGCGGAGAAATGGTTTGTTATATTATATTCATTGATTCTAAATCTTTTCATAAAAGAGTATACTTATTAATGTTTATCGGTTATTCCTTTTGCTCAGCCTTCAATGAACTATTCAAATGATATTATCTGTGGTTTATAACCACTAAATGTTTTACTAATTCTTTTGTTTAACATTCAATAGTGTATATGCAAGATTTCAATATGAAAATATTCTTTTTTTTGTTCAATAAGTTTTCATAAAATCTTGTTTTGTTCTGACAACCATCGACATTTTCGTTACTAGTAAGATGTAAACAGTTGAGCCAGGATAATTTTATCATTAAAATATCTTAGTATAGTGTGTATTATTTATATATTTTGCACTTTCGATTATGCTGTTGTTACATTTGGTAATGATATTAATATGTTCAAGTTCTTCAAAAATCACATCATCTTAACGTAAATTTTTGAAGAGACTGCTTGTGTATGTGATAGCTATTATGTGGTTAATGAATGAAGAGGATGTCTGTATGCCTCGCTGATCGTCTGGGTGTTCTTAAACTATTGAGTATCATTCTTCCATTTTGCAACTATACTCGTTATGGTCATAATTTCACCTTTCAAATTGTTAAGTTGTTAACAATAGGCCTTTAATTTAATATCGGAAGAATTCCGATTACTACAAAATAACTGTTTTCTAATTACTATTTTGTGTTCATATAACAACAGTCCAGTACAGACCACTTTTGTTTAACTTTCACATGTATTCAATATCCGCATTCTAATTTTCTACGTTTATTGTATAACGAAAAAAAAGAAAAATAATTTATCCTACTTCTTCTTATTTTGTTCTATATTAGTCGATTACAAACTTTTGAGAGATTCAGATTGATCAAAACATTACTTCTTAAGTATTTACTGAGACTACCTCAGTGATTACGATAACATCACCTTTTTTGCTTGTATCTACAAGTTTCTGCGATGTTTTTAGCTGTATCCTAACATTCGTCCAGTTGATTTAACACATTCTGAAATTTGACGTCCACCCCATGCTGGCTTAATCCGTGCAACTTTTCACTTCGGAGTTACCTTCAATCAAGCTGCTGTTTGGACGTGTTAAATTAATCTAGCTGTTTGTCCTGATTCAGTGTAGTTGCGATTGTGTAAGTCCCTAAGTTTAGAGCTGTGTCAGAATACTCAGTACGTTATGTCATCTTTAGAAACAGGCACATAGAACAATCTTTAAGATACAGGGAGGTAATCTTGCATTTCTTCAGTAGTTTGTGATTGTAGCTAGGTACCAGACCAGTTCGTTGGGTATGCCTCGCAGATTCTCCTGATAACATGATTGCATCAGTTTCCATCGTAGATTGCGTGCTTCGTCGAATATCGGCACATTTGGACGTGGGTTTTTTGCATTAGTCTAGCTGTTTAAGTGGCTGATTACAATTTATAGGCGCATACATTTTAATGATGTCTTTTACATAATTGTGCTTCTTCTTTACAACACTTCAACTAAAAGTACACGAGCGATGTTGAGCACCGTCAGATACTTCAGCCAATTTCGTCGTGTTATCGATGGCTGTGACATTCATTTGGGGATGATTTGAACGTGTTGCGTCCTTCCTTCTTTAAGGGCCACGTCTGGCTTCTGGGCGTTTCTTTAGTACCGGACTGGTAAAGCGGCAGAGTCGTATCATTTTATCGAAACGGATATCTTCTTCATCTTTTGGGTATTACTGTTGTTTGTGAATACCTGGAACGTGCTCCTTTTTGTTTTTAAGTACTCACCGTTTTACTGACACTGTAATTGTGGGTGTCACTGCTTCAACATCTACGCTGTTTACCATTAATCGATTAATCCGTCGTCAAAGTGAATAATCCTCCAGCTTTAACGTCGTGTACTAATTCTCCCGTATGTGATTGAAATTTTCTGAGTTCCTAGAACTTCATCGCCGGCTAATAACGATCTTTTCAGTTCCTAACATGATTGCCTCATTTCCATGTTGTTAGTTCTGATTTCAGATCGCACTGGTATCTAAGATAACTTCAATTCAGTTCTCGCCTTCTCTTACTAACTGATGTTTGAGTGCTGGCTCATGTTAGTCACCGTGTGAGAAGTTAAAGACGACGCGTTCTTCTAATTCTGCTGTTTCAGTAAAGTTTGCTTTATCTTCAGACTTCATTAGTGTACAAATTATTTTGTTTTCTGTATCATAATATACCTCTTAATTTTTGTCTTTTAATATTGCTCGCTTTCATTATGTTTTCCAAATATTTTGGCATCTTTTAATATTTTAATCTAAAACGTTTTTAAATAAATTGAAGTTCAATTTGAAACCTCGTAGCAGATGAAAAGATCACATTATGAACACATCATAATACGTCTTCAAAGCAGTACTTTACAAGTTTGTTGTTTGGAGCCTACCCTGCGTCCCTGGTTATCAACTAATAATAGTTGAACAGCATAGTTACTAGACAGATGCTATACTCTGTCTTGAGCTGTTGGAGTACCACTACACACGTTGGATGTGTCTAAAATAGTTGCTCTTACTAACTTCTCCATAACCAAATTTACTAACAAGTTTTGCGCAAGCTGGTTCTTGTCCGCCATTACCTTCGCTTAAGTACGATGATTGAGTGTTTTGATCTTCCAGCTATGCGGTATAACAACTATTTGATATCTTCTTTTCTCTGAATTCAAGGCTTTCCTTCCTCCAACAGCCCGAATAACTACTTCGTCCACATTACTTCGGCCCTCGATAATGAATGCGCGCTCGTGACCCGGTCGCTTGTGTCACGAACTTTGTCAATGGCGTCGGCGGTGTGTTAAGCTGCCGGTATCAAATCCGATAGTGTAATCTGTACTGGCTAAATATCGTTATCCGATTTGTTCTGGAACTCCGATAGTTTGCGGATATTCATTTCGTTTGCGCTAAAACCGCCGCTCTGATATAAATCATCTCACCGATTTTAATTACATCAGTTCCTAATAACCTAAGTTCTTGTAGCACTTTTTCTTCTGGGTTGTAATTCTGGAGGAACGAGCTGAATAAGCAATTGTTCCTCCACAGTTGTGATATTTTCCAACATCTCCAACTTCAGGATTTTTTAATATTTGTTTTCTACTAATCACCTTGTCTTCGATATGCTCCATAAACTTCTAATCCATTATAAGATTGCTGTTCTTCTTTGCTAGCGCGTTCGTTCTGGTACATCACACTTGTTAAGCCTATATTTTTTCATGTGGTCTTGTTCCTCGTATTTGTTATTAATTGTTTTAATTTGCCTCAACAATATCATATTTTGTTATTTTCTAAATAAAACATAATTTTGTTTAATTTTGTTCGATTTTTGTTTTTTCCCAAGTATGCTGGGCACGATACGTTTCCCTCGGTACAAAAATTTATAAGAACCAATTCACTGACTAGATACCTCTATTGATATCGTTTCTCTATTTGTGTCATTGTTCCTTAAAAGCTGCAACCCAACGACTTTACCATCGACGCTCATTTAAAGTTGATGTTCTTCATCAGCTATCTAACAAATAATTTTTTGCTATTACTAAGGCAGTACTCTCTATAATTTCTAAGACTTGCAATTTTTTCTAAGATACATTGTTCTCTTCATTCGAATCTGTTTTTTAATGTCATTACCATAAAACTCCTACTTTTATAAATACATTAGCGTCTTATAACACTTGAGAACACGAAACAGCTCATCATGCTTCCATCATTTACAGTTAAAAATGCTACTTCAGTCACCGTTTTTTTGTCTTGAATTTCTTTTCATGAGTGACTTCCTTGCCTTTATCACTAAGTTCAGCTCCTATGTACCTGTGTGTGAAATGAAATATTTCTCTTTCAACGAACAGAATGTTTTTAAAAGTACATGCCGTCCTTCTTTTTCATTTGGATTCTTTCAGTAATAAATAATATTCTACCTCTTCAAACTCAGTGTTAATCACTCCATGGATAAAACAACTCAGGCGTATTTATATACCTATTATTGTCTGAATAGTAGTCACCACTTTCTTCGTGGCATGCTGATTATATCTAAAAGTGTCCATTACTCCATAACCAACTAAAAGAAACCATGCTTGATATTTCTTTTTTTTATTCATACGTTTTAGAAATCGTCTAACAACCAAGTGGCGTCCAAAATTTGTTCTATCTTTATTACTATTTCATACTTATCTATATCCAACATTCTTAATGCGGATTAGAGCAAAATACAATATCATTTTATAAACACAAAATTTGATAACTTCGATTTTGTCGGGTTTACCTGAATTTATTCCTAAATTTGTAAGTTCTTTGCTTATATAGTTAATTTTTCTCCACTACTAATTACGTTTACATTTAATAAAGCAATCGCTAAAGCCACCAGTATAATAAGCTTTAAATATGCCGTGATACTGCATAAGCATACTGTATATGCAACACGTGACTCTTATTAAAACCCTTAACTTCATAAAAGTTGCAATAAAGTCGAGTTTCTTGACAACTTTACAGATCGTATCCTGCGACTAACACTACTTGCTCTACTGAAGAATACGTCATGGTACTCTAAAGTCTTCTTTTTTTGCTTTTTGCCTGGCTGCCTCTGTTGTCCTTCATTCAAACTCCTTGTGAGCGATTCACCACCAATCAGCGTAATCTGTTCTTGACCAGACTATTACCCGTAAATATCTTTAATATTTTCTCTATAAATGAGATACGGATAACCACCCTTGCTCTTCTTTATTTTTTCTTCCGCACATAGACTTCTATCTGAGCCGGTGGCCCCAGTCTATAAAGGCATTCATCGCAACAATATCGACTAACTCGTAGGTTTTAAAATTTATTTCTCTTTCATCCCATAGATTGGAGTGGAGGCCACCTTCCTGTTTACCTTTAACAAATAATTCATACACTTTAGGGATGCTTGTGTTGTCTTCCGTTATATCAAATGTCGGATTTTCTTTTTATCTCTTCAACGTACTCATTACTGCATCGTAAGATATCTAATACCTAAAATCTATTTTTAATAAATAACCTCCTTTATCATCACATCGTCCATTGTGTTAATACTTCGTCATGTTGGTTCCAACTGATGGTGCCAGTTGACCGAGTTTATCATCGCCTTCTGCTCCATTGCGGCCGCCATTGGATTCTTCGGTGCGTTCTGCAACTCAGCGCCCTGCAACCAACGTTTATTAATATTACTCTGATTAATAACACCCGCTAACTCTACTGATATTTTGTTAACATTCAACTTTCAGTATTCTTTGTCGAACCCTTAATGTACCTACTATTGCAATTTTGAGTCATTGTCAATACCCAATAATCTCACTAGATTCTCTTGCGACACTCTTCGATTGAAATGTAGTAGAAATATTAATGCCAGCCTTATCTGACCGTACTTCTCTTCACCATATTTTTATAACTACTTGCAGTCTAGTATCTTGGGAAGTCAATATCAGCTATCAGGCATAGATATGCTGTCTTTGTTTCTGAAATACCGAATAGGGCTGTGTTCTAATAAGAATCCGCTTCTGTTATATCTATTGAAATAACAGACTAAAGCTTCCCATGACTTTTACCGTCTCATAACCCTACTAGGATACATTATCTTTCCAGCATATTCCACAAAATCATAAACAATTCGAAAATAATCATTAAACCCATCTCATCGTAATCTTAAACTCCTGCTTCATAGCGTTTTTTATAGGACTATAAATCTTTTGCAACAAAACTTTTCTTACTTTTTTGAACCAAGTAATGGGTGCTCTTTAGGAAAACTTGAAATATATGTCTTTCTTTTTCTGTATGCATGGGAAGATGATGGCCAGATCGAGCTCTGTGACGTTTTATCTATTATTTGTTTCAGTTTACAAGCCAGTTTCTATTAAAATCAAATGTAATTCTTCATCTTGGTGCTAATATTTCAGCTTCAAAATCCTTCTGTTCTCTTACGAATTCATCTCAAACGGATTGTCAGTTCTTGTATATTTAATTTTTTATTACTCGCGGATAACACGACTAACAATAACATGATGGTTCTCTTTATTAAAGATAACTAGGCTATTATAAACAGCATTTTCATAGCTATGCGACATAGCTTTCCTTAAAACCAGTAAAATCACCGTTGCTAATTGTTGAATGTGAATTACATACTGTCTCTAAGTTCATCCTTCAACCTATTAAAACAAAGTGTACACTTTATGATATTTCATCTCCTTCAAAAAATCTTCTATAATCCCTCTTCTCCCATTCCTCCGCTGGTCAAATCTCTAATTTATAGACATGCCTGGTTTACGTATGTTGGTTACCAATCCCGTATCTAAAACACTAATCCATGAATAGGTTAATTCAACTTAGATTCTTTATGAGCTTTATCTGCTCGGTAGTGGTCGGCAATGGCAACAACTCTTTGATTATCTCTTCTAATTTTACAAAACCTGCTTTCATACTTTTGTAATTGCTGTTCTGGTCGTACGCACCATGCTTCTGAAATTGTAATACATACTAATATCACTCGCTTTCACTCAATATTTCCTGGTTCTGTTTAATCAGTATTATCCGTGGATTATACTCTGTCTTCTTCTGAAAGAACTGTCCTATTTTCTCCATAATTTTACTGTTCATTAAAATATCAATCTTCTCGTTTGTTATCATCACCCATAGTAAATTGGGTTAAACTGTGTATATTTCATGTTCTTCTTCGTCTGAATTCTCACAGACTGCTCACCACGTTTTGCAAACTGCAATTCGTATACTTTCACATATTCTGAAATATTTTCTGCCCCACATTCAAGTGACAGGCATTCATCCATTACCATCAATATATTTTGTGGATATACGTCATATCCGCCATTCCGTTCCTGACTGAATGGAAACCTGCAATCTCAACCTTACTAGTATTTGTTGACACATTGCGTTAACGGTAAATTCTCCCATATTCTTTAATGTTATCGACCGCATTATCTGTCGAAAGATCCAGCTGTAATCATATCACCGGAATATGATGAACTACAAGCTGTCACATTGCTCTGTTTTATCTTTATATCCTAATGTGTGCTGAAGCCATATGCATAACCTGGTTTTAGTTCCTAATTTCATCTTCCTCTATCCTCTTATTTTTTCCCGCTTCCTTATTATACTCTTCCCTTGTTTATCCTGTCTCTTCAAGCAAGCTGTACTGCTTCTGGATGTTTCTTTTACTAAATTGGAAATCATCGAACTTTATTTTTCATCTCTTCTGCAGTGAAACTGTTTTATGATTTCTGTTGAAAATTCCCTCTTGCTTTTAGAAATCGTAGAGTGTACTTTTCAATTTCACTAACACTAGCCATAAGCTGATTTAATAAATTTCTCTTTTGATTTTTAATGCTTCTTCAATTCACTGAATGGCAATGAAACAACAAGCTCTTCCTTTAATACTTTCATCATAACTAGCTCTTGAAATTCTTTCAAGACTCTCACAGAGATTTTGTTTTGTAAATCGTCTATGTGGGTGAATCATAAGCATAATTATACCATATAACGTGATTTGTAATAAATACATTTTTTACTCTATATACTCTTTATCTAGCTAATCAGAATTATCTCGATTGCTCTTCTATACATTAGTCCCATTGAACCAAGTCTAATGCTTTATAACTTTTCTTTTGTGTTGTTTTATATCTTGTAGCGAAGATTATTCATCATATCTTCTTTAATTTTATAAACTTTAGCGTTAAATCTTGTGCACTAAACATGATTCAGCAATATTTCATTACTTTTTCACTAGTTCACAACGCGCCTAACTTGCGGCGTTGCTTTTTGTTTGTTCTTTAGCTGTCGGTATTAAAATTTTTCATTATTATTCCTCTTCTTAGGTAACTCCTAGAGCATTTTCGGTCGCTTTCTGCGCCAGTAATACGAAATTGTATTCTGTGCCTGTGCCGGTTAATAATTAATGTATTGAAATGTAACTTCTAAAATCACGATTAGCAACTAAGAAGTTTGAACATCTCTTTCACTAATTTCATCGACTAAAAATGCTGTTCTTTGGTACTTTGTCTCATAAGTATTCTGCATGAACTTTTCACAGTCACAATTTGAAATCAGCATATTCTTTGCAGGCTGATGTGAATATGTTTTACAAAGCTCCTCTGTTTTAAGCGCTACTGTGTTAAATTTTTCTTTTGTAAACACCATTTTCTCTATTTCTCCACAATAATGCTGTTAAAGATTTGTGTAAACTATTTTATTTCTCCTTTGTTTATAATAAATTATTTTTAAAAACATCTACTCTGTTTTATGAAAAATGCGAAAACATAATAATACACGCTATATAATAATCATTCTCTTGTTTCTATCCCCACTTTCAATATTATACAGTGTACGGTGTCTTCAGCTTAAACATTATTGAAAATGATATAATATTGGTGACATAACTTATTTCGGTGAGTATGAAGAAATACATAATGGCAATAGTCAGTGCTACTGGTTCTGACACGATAATTTTTGTAAGAAAGCAGAAATAATAGCAAAGTGATCAGAGTTTCCTCAGATTTTCCCTCAATCTGGATGGGTTGAACATGATGCTAATACAATTTAGACTCATTCAATCATTAATCGCAGTATTTATCGAAAGTGGAATAAAACCGAATCAAGTGACAAAGGTATCGGTCGGCCACATCAACATAAACAAGCTGTATTTGGGATAAAAATACTGGGTTATGATTATAATGGTGTTTATGCAAAGACAAGTGCGATATAACCAGTAAACTTGTTAACGATAATTTATAAAGACATGATTGTCAAAAAGACTGGATTAATGGTTGATGCATATTTTCTGCTTCTTACAAAATTACGTTGGATTTTGAATAATGTTCCTGGAGCTCAACAACGAGCTAAATGGCGGCGAACTGCTGTTGTTTGGAGCTATCGATGCATAGCTGGTTTGGGAAACACAGGTGGAAAACTCACGTTACCACGGCCCCTTACAAGCAGCTAGAACGATGTTCATTAGCCATCAAAAGATTTAACTTGGGATAAAAGAAATTTTAATTCTTATGTACCCGAATCTATTACCTGGTAATCATCGAAAGTATACGGAAAAACGCAGAATATCGATGTTTCACGCGGTGGGAAGTTACGATTGGCGGGCTTGCCGGAGGAGACCAACAAGCTGCTCTTTCGGGACAACTTGCCTTTGATAAAGAATGATAAAAGCTATACAGTACAGGATCGTTTCACAAATGAATACTGGAGAAAATGAACTTTAAAAATAACACTGCTAACAACTATTGGTTTCAGAATAAATGGTAAAGTTTATTACATACAGAGGATCTGTTTTGTGCAGGAAGTGTATTCAATGGCTGCAGAGATGGTTTGCGACATTAAAAATCATCTGAAACAGAATCATTAACATACTAATTAAATAACCAACAAGTAACCACCTGGTGCCAGCTTTCACGGGATTAAACTCCCTTAATGGAATCAAATGCTCGTGGAACTATTTTGGTAACGTGCTACTTCAAAAGAAGAACTCAGTTAAGCTACGTTACAATCTATCCTTTATCAAGTACCGCATTATTATCGATACTGTAATTAGTGCCGAATATGAAATACCCTTCTTAAAGTTGATGGGCGCTAACAACGATTGCTTGTTAAATTCCCAAAGCTAATAACACAGGTGTTAAGGTGGCTCGTGCGAAATCTCGAAACAACAGCATTAGGTCTTTTGCGGTGCAACGGGTCTTGCCTGGTTACTGGAATGAACTAAAAACTAAATACAGCAAGGCTAGCTAAATTTCACACTACTATGGAAAAGAAAGAACGAGAAAAACTATAAGGTTAGGCTTACGCAGTAGGCTTCTACAATTTTATGATTGGACGATACTAATTTAAGAGATTTGTTACCGGTACACTAACGTTTGGAAAAATAAAAAAATCTCATAATTGAGGTCGACCAAAAGTAGCCAACTCTTCAACTTCGTTGAGAGAAAAGAATTATAGAAAGTTTCCTAAAGTACCACCTGCGTCAGGCCTGAATTTACAGATTTAAAACTCTGAACCCCATTAATTGAAGTATATGCATGACTGGGAGAATTTCACAATCTATATTTAAAAAGTATCTTTACTCACTGTGAGTTGAATACTTCTTTTTAATATTACTCTTTAAGAATCATTTAAAATCTCAGGCACTTTCTCCATATCTTTTCTTGAGCACGAGCCAATCCTTGTTCTTGTGCTTTTGCAACGACTGCTATAACTGCTAATAAACATCTGTAACATATGTTTGAACGGAGAACGCACACAGGCTCAGGTTTTAGTAATATCTGTAATTCCACTTGTGGGGTAAATAATATTGCGCAATCATTTCATCTGTTCAAAAGGCTGGCTGCAGTGCCACTCAGCCTAACCCTGGATATATAGGGCATTGACGACCAATAATAACACTCACACCTTTATATATAACATTATCGAAGAATACCTGTTGCTAAAGGCTTGCTTTACCATCAGAACCAAACCAATCCGTCTTCTGCTGATGCATGCTAATTTAGTGGGATTTGATAACGGAAATGTATGGACGCTCCAGTATTTTGACACATAGCTGTTACCTCCTTGATAGTATTCCGGCGTGTGGTTCCTACTAAATAGTTGGTTAACAGTTTTAACAACGCTTCTATCGTCTATTGGTTAATAAGCATTTGGAAAAATTAGCACGGACTTTATGACAGTTTTGTTCAGTTAAATCATCCATATCATCGAAGCCTTGTTTATCTACCATAAAAGAAACATTCTATGTGCTAACGATATTACCATTACCATCTCACGTGGTACGTGATGCAATTCACCTGCGGTTACCATAACAAGTATATCGCCAGTCAACTTCAATTTTGCCTGTATTATCCATAGCTCCAAAAAATACCTCCCTCGATTTACATTGCCTGTCCCATAGATATCATCATTAAATGTTGGGATGTTTTTTGATATTTTTCCAGTATATTCACATGCATTCATTCGTCCAAGTCTTTCTAGTAAATAAAGTTTTAAAGAGAATAAACTTCAGCAGTTTGGACGGAGTAGTCAATAAACTCATAATATCGCTCTCCTCGTACCCGTTCTTTTGACGATTACCTAGATGGTGGATGTGCAGCAATTCTCACATTTGTTCCTGCATCAATAACTAACGGAAGAACCGCAGAAAGGATCGATTTCTCTTCCGCTCCTGTGAACCGGTTTACCTACGAAATATCTACTCAGTAACTTTAATCTCCCTGTCCCAATATGCCATGCCATCGGCCAGCACTACTATTAGACGTATGCTCACGGTTGTCTCTTTTGCGGTACGCAGGAGTTTCTTCACAGGATGATTAATATCTAGATATCCCTGCATATTGTGTCCAACAAAAGATCTACTGTATAAATGGTATCTCTTACAATTGTTGGGTCATACAATGGATGAACTCTTCTGAGAGTGTTGAAAATAAATAATGAAAAGCGTGCGATTTGTGTTAAATCTCCATCAAATAGTTTTCTAAATCGTTTCTTTGTTTGCATTTGCAGGTTTGTAATACTTGTTCTTTTAATAGTTTTGAATGTAAAAGTAGCCAGCAACAAGTCTAGTTCCTTTCGCTCCTCCTGTGTGAAGCAGTTCCTTGTAAGGAACATGGATCGTTTAGAAATACTATGTCTTTTTCATTGGAAAATCCTCAGTATCTTTAAATTATTATATTACACCTTATGTAAATTGATATTATAATATATACATTTATTAAATTAATTAAAATTACAAATCCTCTAAACTAAATATAAAATGAATAATCCAATTACTACCTCCTCTTTGTTATATATAGTAGAAGCATCTACTCGTAATAATTGGTCCTGCACCAAGAATTGGACAAAATAAGACTATTTTTGTTTAGTAACAAGCTTTTAAAAGTCCAGTAAATTTTATTACTTTAGTGACTTTCATTCCTTCAATTATTTAGAAAATTTTCAAACTATTTAGTCCAAGAAATTTTAAAATATGATGAATGAAGGATAATATAAAATTCTAATGGTATATTTAATTTATGTTTCTTTAATTCTTCTACTATTTTGTTTTCTCTTCGTTTGAGATTGTTTAACCTTATCTCCCTCAACTTTTAGCTTCATTTTCTACACGTAAGTGCTCAAGTTCCTTCTAATTGTTCAACTTGATAATTCTTTATTTCAATATTTTTATTATTTTCTTCATCTTACTAGGTCTTCTTTCTGGTTTTCCTCTAGTATATAGTATGCCCGTTTCTTTAAACTTTACCAAAATCAGTCCATAGTAAACCATGATTTGGTACTTTAATAGTAGCGTGTATAAATTTCAAATATTAACACCACTTCATTGATTGTATCTAGTTTTAATCGTGGTGGATAATAATAATATTTTTTCTCTTTAATCGATGTTATTTCTACGCCATGTAAATCAATAATCTAGTATGTGTAGTTCACCCATTACCGGGTTATTTAAACTTTTCGTAGTTCTTTGTTTGAATTACCTTCTTTCTTAAAGTCTATACATTTCTATCTTATTTCATCTGTTAATTTCATAATAAATATCCCCAAAATTTGGATATTTTGAAGGATTGTCCCTATTCTATTATACTTTTTCTATTCTGTTCGTATCTGTTCTTAATAACCTTTCAAATAACTATCTATTCTAGTTAGTTTATTTTCAGTATTCCCTTCCTTCACTACTTTTCAATATCATACGCTTATATTATATCATATTTACATACATAAAAGGCCACATCTTCAAAGTTTTATCTGTATATTTCACTATTTACCTGCTCGTAGTATGTAATTTCTTAATTCAAATTTACTGATGATACAATTAAGATAGGGTAAAACGATTCCTTCAGGTGTTAAACTATTGCAAGTTACAATTATATGGGTGAAGGGGTAGTTTATGAAGATAAAATAATTTTACAAAATACTTTGTTGGCAGATGCACATTGGGGTTTTGTGTAGCTCTCTTACTAGTAGGCGACGGAATACTACAGGAACTACAAGCAGAAAACTATAACAAAAGTTTCTTCGAACAGTTCCCATTGCTTTAAAAATTCACTGATAAGATGGAATTACATACAGTAGTAAGAGGTCCCGGCATTGCCTTTAGTTAACGAAGGGTATTCTAAAAAAAGTGTGGGGTCATCAACACCACAAACAGGCGTGGGACTGTGGTGTAAATTTATCAATATATTTAGATTCTACTGACGCCTGCACCTGTACGAGGTTCCAAAGACTCTCCGTTAATGATGTGAATACAATAATTGATTATAAGCCTATTGATCTCGGTATTGGAAAAACCAGAGTTTGGTTTGGATACCATTGTAGATCACTCAGTAGAAAAGCCTGGATTTAATGGTGGAGTCAATCCTATTGATCATCAGTATTGGACAAACCAAATTAGAGTTTCCTATTATACTGACATCCACATAAAAGTCTACTCGGAAAAACCAAACACTCCTGGGGTTACAAGAGACCAACTCCGGAAAACAAAACACTCAGGGGCTCCCAAAGAATCTACTCCAGAAAAACCAAATTGATAAACCTACCTTAGCCAAACTAAGTCCAAAACATAGGGGTCACCAGACCAATAAAAAAATTCTACCAAATACTTAATTATGGGAATCAAGCTCAACCTGGCGGCTACTATTGAACTATAATTTTATCGGTGTTGACCTTTCAATATTTAAACGTGAAAATAATTCAAACTTGATTCTTTTGTTAATAAAAACCGACAAAAGAGGAGTTAGCAAGAACAGCAAAACATCCAGATTTGATGAATTACAGTCTGTCCTTTTTGTTATCATAACCTAATATGTTTTCATAAAATTTTTATCTAAATCTTAAATACATTGAATAACGCACGAAAATTAACATTGGGTTTTCTATGAGTTCCTAACAACTACATATTCCATTGCCGTTCAGGAATCCTCATTCTCTGACCTTGCTTCAACAAAACATGCTCTTAGATTATTATAAAGCTAATTTTAAAATTTCTTATAACATGGTGCGAGAAGTTCCTTATCGTCGTCTTCAACAACTGATATGTTATCATTATAGTATGAATAACATGTGATGTTTAACCCATTCCGTTATATCCACTGTTATCTTAACTTTGTCCCACGTTTTCTCAAAAACTTCCTTGCTCTTTTATTATTTCATCGCATTCTTTTCTGAGATTTGGCAATCCTCTTGCGAGTAATAACGTGTCGATGTCTATGTGGCGGAGTCGCTTATCTAATAAAGCTTGTTTTAACGCATTGACATAGCATCTACTTCAATGTGGTAATATCCTTGCTGTGGCCAATAACACTTTCTTCAATCTCGATTAATTCTTCTAGCTTTGTTGTTCAGCTAACACCACGAACTCCTTGCAAATACTCTGTCATAACGAACTACGTAGGAATTCCTCATTAGCTCCGACTTGCTTTCCATGTGTTCATCATCAGTGTTCTAAATAAATCTTTCTTTCTTTTTCCGTTTCTGGTATTCATTTCTGAATTTAGTGTTTTTTATTAAAAATCTAGTTTTCCATGTTCATCTTCCTCCATGTCACTTGTTTGTTATAACCTACCAGGCCGTGTCTGTGTAAAGTCACCTATATTTTTGTAGACTTGTGGTAACTAAAATTTAAAATGTTGTGAACTCTTTTTGATGATTTATTGATATAAAATTCAAACTTCAAGCCAGGGTTTTAAATCTAACTATGAAGTCGTATTATTATTTTTGTTTACGACGTTTTGCATAAGCAGTTAATTCACTACTAAAGGCTACCGACGCTATTCCACGGCGTAGCTGTCGCGTATTATCTAATCCGCAAGCGCACACTTAATGGTGGGTAGATTTTCCAGCTTTTCCGAAATCTTCATCTACATTCATGTATTCTCCTTCTTACTTCTTTTCCAACAAAAACCACCTAGAATATCTTTTACAATGATTTTATAGACTTTTTCTCAACTTCTTTCATCTTCTAATGCTTTATCTACTTCTTCTTGGTAAGTTGCTAAACCAATAGTTCTGCTTTTTGAACTGCATCTAAATGGCTTTCTTATCTTCTGAACACTTTTCAAAACTATCTTTCTCTTTAACCTCTGCTAAATATTTAATTATTTCATTTAATTTTTTCATCTACTTTTAATTTCAGGTTGAGGTTGTTGCCTTCTTCTTTCTTAGGTTCCTCAGCTGTTGGTTTTCAACTCCTCTTCTTAGGTTCTTCAGTTACTGGTTTTGGCTCCTCTTTCTTCCAGTGTTTCAATGCTGGTTTTGTTCTTCTTTCTTAGAGTTCTCCAACCACTGGTCCTTGCTCTTCTTTTCGGAGTTCTGGCACTGGTTTGATTCTTCTTTCTTAGGTTCTCCAACCACTGGTCTTGGCTCTTCTTTTTTTTCGGCGTTTCAACTGCTGGTTTGGATATTTCTTTGCTTCAGTGTTTTCAGTCACTGGTCTTGGATGTCTTTTTGGAACTTCCTTCTTTACCGTCCAAGTATTTTCAACATTTGTAATTTTTCTTTTGCTGTAGCTTCTTCTGGTTATCTTTGTTATCAAGAACTGCTGTCGGCTTCTTTTATAGCATTTACAAAGTTATCTTTTTCTCTTGTTCCTTTTGGTTAACCTCAGTTTGAGGTTTTCAATTCTTTATTTTCGATTAATTTAGTATCTTCCTTCTTTTTTTCACTTCTGGTTGTTGTGAATTAGCTAATGTTGCTTTAGCTTCATTTAGACTTACTACTGCACTGTTTACTTCCTCTTGAGTTGCAGTACTGCATTTCCAAGCTTTCTTCGTGCCTCTGTGCTTTGGCTATATGCATCTTTAAAAGCTTCGATGATTGCGTTTTGTATTCCTTGGTTTCATCTAACTTTATCCTTCTGTTACTTTTGAGCTCTTTATTCACTTCCTTTTTCTCAACTTTAGACATTTTTTTTTTGGGTCAATACTTACGAAGTTACTGGCTATCCAGTGATAAATATGGCGCCCTGCATCAACATAATTAACACCACTTTGACTATTGTTTCCATCTTTAAATGAGCTCTGGGCTTTCACTTCAATCTAAGTGCCAACTCTATCTGTAGAACTTTCAACTTCTTTCCTGTTGCATCTACAATAGCGAATATTAAAGTATTTAACATCATATTTTCTTAAGTCTACATTACTGCTTCTGTTATTGTTTTGAATATTACCTTTCTCTTCTGCAGTTAGTTCTGTTACAACAAGTTTTATAGTATTATAAGTTTTTATCGGTAATCTACTGTGCCAATAACTGCTGAAGAGTTCTCCAGTGGTCCCCACTTTTCACTTTTTCTGCAACATTCAAAGACAACTTTGCTTTTATTATGCCCATCTTTACTAATTCAAAATTGTTTTCTGTATAAGATATATCCTTCAGGCTCTGTTGGGTGTGTATGTTCCATTTTCTAAGTTTTCTGGAAGGCATTTTTTTTTCCATATATATAAACTTTTAGATGACCACTGGTGCCATCTTGAGGCTACTGCATGACTTTTGTTCCTTCTGGAACTTGTTTGTCGAGAACTTGATTTCTGTAGCATTTTATGGTACAATACAATTCAACCTCTTTTCGGTGGTTTATCTTTTGTTATTTCGAAGTCGCTTTTGATGTGTAAGTAGTTTCAGCCTCATCTACCATTACTACTTCAACAGTATATTTGCCGAATGGTAATGCTTGTTATGTGGTTTATTTCTGAAGTCTTCTACAATTTCCTTTTCATTGGTGATGCTGTGCTTTAGAAACGTGGTGTTTGATTCCATCACCTTTCTTCGCTTCTACTGAGCACCAACCACCATTACAGCTAACATTTGATGAGTAATGCTATCCTTGTTATCTTAGATGTTTAACTTAAAGTAAGATGTAATTCTACCTTCTACTAAGGTTATTATCTTCTCTTCATTGCAATATTTTACTTAACAATTTTTGAGAGAGAAGAGATATTCAAATATTTCTGGTACTAGATGGTGGCCAATTTACAGAGTTACTTCGTCATAGTGAAAACACCGTTGGCACCTGTGATTTTCGAACTTTCTATCGATTACTACATTGAATGTTGTCTCTTGCTCTGCCACTTACTGCTTTGCTGTATAGAGCTTCCATATTAATCCATCCGGAAGGGTTACCGTTATTGTCAGCTTACCTTTCCAGTTTGTCATAGTTAATGATGTGTTTTTATAATAATTGTTGTAAAGTTTGTACCAAGAACCATTTTCATTTTGGTAAAGTGGTTTTGCGTTCTACATCATCACCCAGCATACTGAAGTTTAAGTTTTCAGTTACGATGAAATGCCCCTCTCATTCCTATTTCATCTCATTCTCTCACCATTTGGTGAAAGAAAATTTTGTCAGTAAGTCTTTCACCGGTAACAGGATTTGTATGCTCCTGCTGAGTATTCTCTTATCTTTTATCTTCTTTATAAGTTGTTAACATTCCTGTGAAGTTCCATTTCTGGTAATGAATCCCAGTTATTGAGGTTTGAAATGTAACCGTACTTTCATGTTGGTTTTCTCCATTTTCATAGAATAAATTGGTTTTCTAGTCTGAGTAGATTTGGAACTACGACCTTTAAGTCCTATAAGTGGAATAATGACTTTTAATGCACTCTTCATCATGAAAAGTTACAAACCATACAAATAATATCCATTGGTAGATACTTTTTCTGATTCTTCTTTGAGCTTGTATCAACAGTAATTTCTTCTTTTTGCTTGCTGGAGCTTCTACAGTAGCCCAATCGGTTGTCTTAACTTCTTAGAATCATGTAAGTTTACCATTCCAATCTACTCCAACATCTTCACATAATAAATATCTGTAATGGAGGTGGTACATGTTATGATTTTTGAGCTTTGTCCCCAAATGAATTATGTGTACCCAATTTAAAAGTAAATTTATCTCCGCATTTCTAGAAAGCAACTTCCGTAGTTGTTTCTCCCAGTCATAAAAGTCTCCACATATCTTTTATTCGCATCCTATTAAATATACCTTGAAGACGTGCGTCCCATGTGTGCTGTTATTATGTCATCAGAGTATACCTGGTTGCTGGCGCTCATTAATCTCTTCGCTAATCCATGGACTCTTCTGCATAAGTTCAGGAATGCTGCAATGTCTTGTTTCTGGTTATGGCTCACTAACGTGTGGTGAAATATACTTGTTCACTATCTAGACCACATCTTCATCCATTATAAGATGATGGCTATCTCCTGGGTGCTGTTGCGTCCAGGTTTCAAGTATCCATCCCAGCACTCATTCCCAACCAGTAGATTCATCAAATTCACCTTTTTTGGTTATCTTGTTTTATCCCCATGTTCGTGAATGTTATTTCTGTTCTCCCTTCATGATACCAAGTTCATTACCAAAATTTATAGTATGTTGTTGCAGAAATCTTTGTCTGACCATTAACGTTAAGTTGTGGGTGTAATATCCTTCATTGAAATGAGTGCCGCTCCAGTACTCGTACTGTTGGCTAATTTAACTTTTCTTCAAAGCTATACCACCACGTTGAATAGGCGTTTTCATTGCATCTTTGTCAGCATAGTTTCTGCTAACTCCAACATATGCATAGTCATATGCTTTTCTCAATTGTTGATATAACTTAAAATTGGCATTTTCATTATCAATCAACTGTCTTTATGCTCGATATTCGCTATTTTCTCCTGTTAAGGGCTGCTGTTTGCTTATATTCATGCAGTGCTGAAACCGATGGTCTACTACAGTTCCATAATCAGGGGATTGGCGCTGGGACTTGTTTTCGTCACCAGCAAAGAATGCATTGTTCCTGGCGGTAACCGGCTTTTTCGCGACGTCATTGCAGGTGAACCGTACTTACTTCTTCGAACCAGCTGGTGACCTAAACTGGAATTTATAGTATCTACCCTGAATTTAATAACATCTTCTATAGCTTTGACATAAATATAGACTCTGTTCCAGCATTTTAGTATCTGAATACACATGTAAGAGTGGCTTCAATAACTGGGTGCTGCTCACCTGTTGTCATCACCATTTGTAATTTCTCATGAGATTGCCTACTGCGGTCCCAGCAACGTGCATCCATATGATTTATATACTTTGTTATATCATTATTCCAGTCGTTATAGTTAGAAATACCGTAAACATTTCTGCTATACACCCTGTAGTCTACTCCGCTTCTTTTTGTTTTCCAATTTCATCTTTGGAATTTGTGTTGGAATTTGGAATTATCTGATAATCTAAGCACTGGATGATGGGATCGAGTCCAGAATCTAATACAGCAACAACTTCCTTTCCTCTGTATCGCTTTATTCAAGAGAGTTTGTATATTAATAAGATTATAACCTGTCTAAGCTTTAGAAAAATCGAAAGTAGCTTCTGTGCTGCTTTCTTCCCTCTTCTTCACACTACATTTTCTGGTTTATTGTAACTAACACTCATTTAACTTAGTATCTACTAAGTCTAATAACAATTTTTGGCATTCGAGAATGTAGTTTCACAAAGCCAGGCTCATTCATCAATGTATCCTGACATCGACAGTTTTTATATCGTACCTTTGTCTTTAATATCTTGCATGCCTTTTATACAAGTGCTTTTGTTGATTCTGCCTTTAATTCTTCTTTGGTTTTTTAACTTGTTGGAATCAACATCACCCTTTAACAACAATAACTTTTATCTGTCATTCTGAACATGTTTCTTTTTTGAAGCATTTGATAAAACAAGTCTTTTTTTCTTCTTGAGCTAGTGTTGTCTTTGATGGTCTCCATAGTCTAAATGTACTGATATTTCCTAGTAGTAATCACATAACACACTTCTCCTTTGTTTTCTTATGGCATCATTTCTTCATCTCTTATCTTTTCAAGTATGTTAAGTATTTCCTGTTTGCTTTATATATTTCTGAAAATCAAAATTAATATTCGAATATACAAGTAAAATTAACTAATAGATATAATGTTTAAGTGCTTCATATTATTTTTTAATAGACTCAATATCCGTTAACCACAGCTGCCACTATATTTTGGCCCATAGCCCTTTAATTCCTTTTCAAACTGTACTAAAAGTGTGATAAATAGAAACTGGTAAAAATATAGATTGTGGCAGGTGGGAATGAAATATTTAACTGGAAATGAAGAAATAACTAAAGCGAAAAAAAATAGTGTGTAAACCTTATAAAACTACAAAAGAATTATCTTTCTAATATTTTCTTTCAATGCTATGAACTTAATTTTGCGCGACTTTATATACGACACTTAGATTTGAAAAATATGTTGTTTTAGGTGTAATTACATAAATACTGCAGTGGTGTTTCAAGTTCAGTTCAGAAAATGCGCTTGACTCAGTTTGCTAAAGGGAAGAGTAATATCGAGTAAATCGTGATAATGAAATAATAAATATGAATTCACCAGAAAATGGTCATGGGGAGAATATTTTACTTAAATCTCGATGATCAATTCTGTTTGATGCTGAAATCTGATGAGGGTGGTATAGAGGTCGATGATCCTGCTAACCTGGTTGAAAAGTGACGTAATCTTTTAGCGACGCGAAGTGCGATAAAATAATGAGTGGCGACAACGTGGTAAATGACGGTTGTTTAGTGAGCTTATTGCTGTTGGTGAAGAATAAGCTATATCCAATAAAGCTTTATAAAAGCACTAAAGGTTTAAAATATCCATCTATTTAGTGACATGGATAGAAATCTTAAAGGTTATATCTATTCTATTAGTTCTGTCGCCCAATTGTATGCTGTATATGCGTGAACTGGTCTGGAACGTGGTATGTACTGAAATAGTCTTGCAGTACTGGAGCTTTACAGTGAGTATGATTCCTGTTTAATCCTGCTGTCGAAACGTTTCTCTTGCAGTTCTTGCGATACGACTCTCGCTAAAAAGTTCACCAGTTCGGTATGCTGGCATTGACTTTCTTGCTAGGTTGATGTTCTTTGTTCGATAAAACAGGGACTTATCACTGGGTGACGAATGTGGTGCAAGAAATTAATGGAAGAAGTTGCGGGCTTGTAAAAACTATCTTGTGCTTCGATGATAGTGCGACATCTGAACTGAAATTGTTGCTGTGAAAAACAGTGGGATATGGCGAATGGAACGCACCTACGGTAAAAATAAATATTCATTTATGAAAGCCCCAAAAATAGTGGAACAACTGTTCTTCAGACATGCATGAATTTTTGGGTTTCTCGGGCCGTGGATGAAATATTACGAAAATCTAAAAAGAAAGGTTGTAAATTTTATCGTTAACCTATACAGAAGACAGTACGACGTCCCTACTAATATTGAGCTGTGGGACATGTGGTTCTATCGGATAAAGTCAAAAATACAGAACATTCAAATACTTCGAGTCACAAGGTGTTGAAGTGAAAATAATCCAGCCAGAGGATGCTCATGGCTGTTTACAGTATCTGGCTAAAACTGGTTTCAAAAGAAGATGCTAAGGCTATCGATGTATTCAAAGTAATGACAGCATTTCAGAAACTGTTTCTTGAGAATGATATTTTCGGACGTGTTCTCTGTTTAAAACAAAGAATGTTGGACGTACAAAAGCCGGTAGGACTGTCGCTGCAGGTGGTGACGGTGTTAGCGATGTTCTTGCATAAAAAGAGCTGATATTGATTTTACTATGAATGGTGCTACTAGCCAACGCGAAAGTGTATCCAAATATCCGTACTGGCAGATGACACCGGGTATTTTGCGATATACTTGGAAGGACTGTCGTGTTATTAATAACATTCAAGGTAGCTTCTGTTCTAACAGAACATTTCTTCTCGATTGTCTTCTCAGCTGTAGTCAGCAATCTTCGCCTTGGGTTGCGCATTTATACCGATTCAATTTACGATTATTTCAGCGATACGTCGGTGGCTGTCATTCTTTAACTTTGACGATAAGGAAAAATGGCAACTTCATGAAGGATATGCTGCTGACAAACAGCGCAATCGGGGTTAATTGTTTTAGTAGCTACCAATTGCTATGACAAACTTTGCCATCACAGATAATTCTGACTTAAGTGTCTGTTTCCTTCTTTGCGTTAATAAATGGATTCATCATAGTTTAAAAAGTCAGCTGCCTCTTAACAAATATCAAGTTTACACTACTTTCTATGTTAAATATCCAGCGCAATTATAGGTGTGAGGTTAATATTTATCACCAAATCACTTTACCATTAGTATTTTCTCAAATAATTTATATAGTATACTTGCAATAGTGTCTCAACAGTCCGCCTAACACGGAAAAAAATCAAATAAAAATAGAAAATATCAAACATTATTAGAATCTAGCATCTATTTTCATACTTCTCTCCTGATATCTTTTATTTTTCAACGAATATCTTCTATCATATTAATGCCTCCGCCAAATTCTAACTCACTTTCAACAAATTTCAATATCTTCTAACAGTTGGCTTAGATTTACCACGATTAATTTACAAACTATTGTGTCACGGTAATATATTTCTCATTTTTCAAGTATTCTTTTATTTTTCAAGAAAACATCACTGTTCTGCTGAACAGTTCTTTTATCTTATCATCAGGTTTCCTTATATACAAGTAGCGTTTCTAATATGACTAACATAAATTCCAATGAATATTGTTGAATATTGTTTCGTCTGCCTTCAAGCTTTATAATATCCTTTGTTGATTTTCTACATATGGTTCAATGGAATCAACTAAATAATGGTTAATTAACTAAAACAACATTTACCATAACCTTCCATTCTGTATTTCCATCTTCAAGGTGAATCATCTCTGTTTCATAGTGAAATACAACTCTTTACAAGTTTCTGGAGTATCATCTTTAGGTCCCGGTCAAATAGTTCTCCCAATTAGATGACCAACAAACTGGGATTCTTGCTCTAGATGACCACTTATTCCCCTGAGCCATCAAAAGTCTACATCTAATTCTATTTACCCTCCCAGGTATTCCCTTTATTTCTGTAGTTAATAATTTGTGAGCTAGTAAAATCTTTCTCACTATATGGTTAAGTTCAATATTTTTCATGTACTTCATATGCATTTCTTCTTCAATTTCCTTTGGATCCCAGAACTCTTTTCCATCGATAATTGCTGTAATCCTGTTCTGTTGACAAACTATTATTCTCGTACTTTAAAGATGAGTGGATAAGACTTGATTCTATTTTTCTTTTCTTGGGTACAAATTTTCTTTGTTTATTTTCAAGTTACCTAATATAATCTCTATAAGATAATTAAATTGTACTCGTAATGGTGAAATGGTGGTTCATGGCATTCTCCTATCCAGTTCTTTTGTGCCTCATAAATAACAATTTATCGCTCATTGTCAGCTCATTTATCCAGCTCATTTTGGTGTGAGCATTCTTGGTTTCGATTATAATAGTACTAAAAGGTATAAACCTAGACGGTTAGTTCCCAATCTGGGGTTTTCTTCGGCAATTTATCGTCGTTTAGTCAATTTTTCAACTCTCTACTTCGAGCACTCTTCTTGAGCTTTCTCAAACTTCCTTTTCGCTTTGAGCTTGTTCTTCGGCAATATTTCTTATTAACTACACTTGTCTGTTCATTCGCCTTCTTTCCTCCTAGAATCTTTCCCAGCATTTTTCCCAAATTTAGTGAAACATGATTTCTTTATCGATTGTTTCCTTCGATGAAGTTTTGTGCAATAAGTTCCTGGTGTTCTCTCGCGGTTTTAATAATGTGAAGAACTTTCCCGGGTAACGATGGATGTAATTTGCGAACTAACACATCGTTTCTTTCAGCATTTCTTCTGGTGGTTATGATATGCCTTGAGTTGACGTCCACCGTATGGATCGTGGAATGGAGCTTGCGCATTGGTTCCAGCTTCACTCTTCACCGTATTCTGCGTGGCAATGTAGAACAGCCAACTGTTACGTTCGAAGTCGTTATGAGCTCCTGTAGATACTATTAAAGAAGGAATTTGCTCTCTTGACACGATACCGTATCCACAGATTTTGTCGTTAAATCTGCTTTAGTTTGGAAATGGTACTGCTATAGATGTTAAGTTATCACCAACATCACCACATTGGAATAGTAGTAACACACTTATCAGCACTATCAAGTATACCTACGTTGGCGTACTGCACTTCGTGGTAGCTACTAACAATTTTTCTTTGAGTATATGCTCTACGTTTTAGCTTGGACCACCAATTACTCACCATCCATAACCATCTAGGTCTTCTTTATCAATACTAAGATTTGTTTTCTGACTGCTATGTCTTTTGCTTCATTAGAATATTAGCAAGGTGTATGAAATCACGATTTTTCTGCTAGCCGAGCAGTTCAACACCTTTAACAGTGGTTTGTTTGTATGCACTTTAAGAATAAACTACGACCTTTTACATCAGAATGTAGAAGCTTTGTTCTGTCAACATCCTAGATGTTCTAAGGCGTTTTATCTAATACGTCAACATTTGATAGGCGCAGTGCGATAATACCCTTTTCACCATCTGGTCCATCCCATTTCAACAGAAGTTGGTTAAGGATTTGACTACGTTCGTCATTCCTCTACTCCCGCTTCCCCGTCCTAACATCAATCATCGATGAAAATGATACATGGCGCATTTTTCAACCTTTGAATGGGTCCACTGGTACGACCCCGCACTACCCTACGAACATCTCAACAGTCAGGTCGCAGAATTCAGGAAAGAATGGTACTTTCGCCTCTATTCCTTTTGAGCTGAGTAAAATTTACCAGTCCTGGAGGCCACGCAAGTGGACGCCTTTGGGGATTCCTAGCACCGTCTTGGTGAATTGCGGTGATGTAAGAACTCAACCATTTCCATGGATTCTTGTTTTCTTCATCAGCTCAACTACACCCATCTTTGAATGTATTTTCTCCTTCTCCCGCCATCTATTTTTAGCTTTTACAGATTTTGGGAAGCTCATTGCTGCTCACCGCCACTTGCATTTGTGACAACAAGAAAACTAACAAGTCCCCATCGGTATTTAGATAAATGGAATAATATTACCTAAGAATGATAAAGATTATCAGTTTTCCATTGGTTTTATATTCTACATAGCTTTCCATCTTTAGCACTTTCATTAATTTGTTTTTGTGCCCCTGAGAATCCAGATCTTTAACCACACTCCTCAAAGTTCTTATTACCATCTGTGTAAGTACCTTTAACATTGGTTCTCATCTTTTTCTTTGTAGACATTTCTTTAACTTTGTCATCTTTAATAGTCTGGTGGATTTAGCATAGTCTATTTTTTCAGTTGTCCCAGGTAAGTCTTGTTGTAATAATAAATAATCAATCCTGTAACGATTAACACCAAGCTTGTCTGAGAGATAAGTTTTCCTTTTGGTATTCACTATAGACAATCTTCCTCTATCATTTCCTAAGCTTGTAATTTATTTTGCACCATGTCAACTAAGTTTATTCTTTTGACCTTTTGATTAAATATTATTATAGGTAATTCTTCTTTAGAACACCGATATAGTGGTTTTATATCCTCATCATAGTCGACCGACCCTACTAGAATTTGGGTAGAAACTATTCAAATGTGGTCAACTTCAACATCAACTTCCACAGTTTCAGGTTATCTGCTAGTAAACACATACTACAAACAACAATTTCTTCACACAGAGTTTTCAATAAAACTTTAAGAAGTTCTTTCCTGTATCTGATGTCTTCAACAATAATTACGTGACGACCTTCGTATCCATTCTAATCTTTTTTGATTTAATTACACCAGAAGAATTCAGTTCTCGATAAAGCTGTTCCATCCGCGAAAGTCGGTAACTATATGAATATCAATATGGCTATAAGTTCTGCCATAAAGGTAATACCTGCGCAATAACCTGCAAGTGAAACGGAGATTTATCTTTATAATCCTCTTCAATTTGTTTATGATTCTTTATAACTACGATTTCCTCGTGTGTGTCAAGAACTTTCTCGATATCTTTTAATAAATTTTCCTGTTTATCCTTTCATGTTTATATAACCAATGTAACTTTTATTTTGTTGAACTTTAGCATTATTTATTCACAAACTCCCAAAACCCCATCTTTATTGCCAGTGGAAGTTTGTCTCTAAGTTCTCTAAGGGATTTTTCTCTGATAAAAGACAGGAAAGTTTTCTACTTTACTCTTTGAATCATCTCCATCCTCTTCAAGTAATGACTTTAAAAACTGGAGATACTTCCCCTGTTAAAATCCTACTTCGGATGGGTTATTCGTCGTTGTGAAAGGTATACTGATAAAACAGCGTAAAAACTTTGTTGTCCATAATCTGTTAGTAATTCTATCCTATCCATTCCATAACATTTTTCTCGAACATGAATATAAATACTATTATATTTATTCATAGTATTTTTATTATTTTTCATCATAACTTTTGTTGTTGTTCTGTTTTTTTAGTCATCTATTATTGTAAATAAGGCTCTTTTGTTTTTACACATCAAAAAATACCAAGTATTTCTTCATATGTTTTTTGTAGAAATAAATCTCTTCTTTGAATGCAATAATTTCTTTATCACAATTCATGACTTTATCTTCTTCTAGATGAAATCACATAGTCATTTTTAGCTTCTAATACTTTGTTTTTGGCTGTATTATGTTTTGATAATAACTAGAAAAGATAATAATTATCAAAACTCATGACATTCCCATCGTTCAACAATGGTGCAAATGTTTCTGCCTTATATTGTTTCTGAGTGTAGTCAGTATCGAAGTTTGTTGGATCCAACGTAGTATTTCAAGATTATTTTTAGCTGACGTCTGCTCAAAGATCGATTACTGTATGTTTAATAACGGACGATAAACTTCTGAGGGTTTCCAGTAGTGATCTGCTCTTTCTATCAATCAGATTGTAATCCATACTACGTCCGCTAAAGCGGTCTCCATGAAGAGTATTTTCTACCTGATGCGTGTGGTGAACCGTACTAACTTCCTCCACCTTTCTAACGAAAGCCTCTCCTCAAATGCTACTTCATAACGCAGTTTTCTTTCTGACATTTCCTCTGATGTGTGGCTATCACTCACTAATCATTCATATTTGGCTCTTTTTATAAAATTTCACGTTATGGTTTTAACAAAATTCTCTACAAATTCAGCTTCTTCATAAAGACTCTTCTCTTAGTCCATGATTTATGTGAAAATGCCGCTGGTTCCTTATAACTCTAACATACTTCGTTACCGTAGATGAAATAAAACTACAGTCTACTCTCCTGACAGACCTAGTGCCTATCAGTGGCCATAAAGATTAATATCCATCTGAGCTAACTCTCTCTTGAAAGACCTGATTTTCTCAAACTTATCTTCAACTTGCTTCGTCGTTGAGATTATATTTTCTAATAGTCCTTCTGGGTGCTGGTGGAATTTCTTTTTCTTCTCCTCGAGCAGCTCAATATTACTCTTCTTGCTCTTTTCCTACAGGAAATTTTCATATTTCCTATAAATTAAGTCTTTCAAATCTTTTAGAGTTTTGTCTCTGCTTAGGCTCCTGATTTTCCTGTGCTTTTGCTTTTTCGGAGCCTCTGGTTGCTCTTGACTTCTAATCAGATTGCCTTCAGTTTATTTTTCTTTTTATTCTTGTTTTTCTTTAGAGTTTTCTCTCACTTTTTCTTCTCACCTTCAGCTTGTTTTCAACTCTTTTGTGTTAAGATCGCTCAAAGAATCCTTTTGAAACCTTTCTCCTCAGCTTTAATAGAAAACCAATAGATCTCCTCTAACTTTTCTCCTATAAACATATTTTCCTTAGGTAAAAATGCATCTTTTGCATTTTCTAGTTTGTCTTACAGACCTTTACTTTCAACCTTTGTTACCTTACCTGAAACTTTTACTCATTCAATCACTTCTCCTCTATCAACTTAGATATAAACTATATAATCTCAATAGTTCAAACCTCTTAAATCATTCCTATTTGTTTTCACTTAAATATTATACTACACACTCTATTCATCTATTGGAAAATATCAAAGACAATTCAAAAGCTATATCCTCAAAAATATTAATCTGCATCATTAAGTGCAATTGATTAATATAAATAATATTACTGTATACAATTAGTAAATTTTGTGTAAATCCATTATAATTAAATTGTAGAAATCGTTTTCCAATAATACAAAGATGTAAATTTAAGGATAAGTATTAAACAAGGACCATTTACATTGCAGATTCCAATAAAGACCAGCTGAATTGTTTCCTATGTATCAAGTTCTAAACAGAAGATGGTGAAGTTACTAATCCAGATTTGTTTCCTGATATCAGTGATGAAAAACTAGTGGAATTAATGAAAGTTCTAGTTTTCAGTAGAACATATGACGACGTAATTAGTAAAACATAGGCAAGGGCTCTAGGTAACTATCCACCTGCCGGTGGTCGAAGCTGATCAGTGTGACAACGTTCGCCTTGATGATTTTCTTGTTCTACTATCATCGATATCCCTCCATCTTATTCACGGCTTAACAATAGAACAAAGCTTTTTACAGTATAAAGGTCATTTAAACTAACTAATATCCTGAATACTATGCCTTCTCTCCTCAAGTTATTGTTGGTGGACAGATGCCACATGCTACTGGTGTTGCTTTTGGAAAACGTCTAAGGTGATGTTGTACTAGCATTTTTGTGGAGATGGTGGATCTTCTCAAGGGGACTTCTATGAAGGATTAAATTTTTGCTGGAGTGTATAATGCTCCTTTAATTACTATTTTGCAAAATAACGAGTTTATGAGTATCTCCACTCCTATATCTAAAACAGACTAAGTCAATTACACTGGCATCAGTTCTTTGCTGTGTCCTAGTATAAAAAGTAGATGGTATGGATTCATTGGCAGTCACTGTATCTAAAGCACGTGAATATACAGTGAACATGGACCTGTTCTAATCGAAGCATTTACTTATCGTCTAGGGACCACACACTATGTCAGATGATCCAGCTCGTTATCGTACTGATGAAGAAGTATCATCATGGCGAAAAGAAAAGATCCACTAATTGGATTAAAGAAAATATCTTGAGAAAAAGGATTATGGAATAGCGAAATAGAAGAAGAAACAATCGATGATGTAAAACGTCAAAATTAAAGCGATGGTTTACGCAATAAACAAAGTGAAAAACAAAAGTTTTCAACATTTTAGAAAATATGTTTGAAATTCCTACCCAAAACATTAAAGAACAAATCGAAAATATACAAACAAGAGGCGAAGAACTATGTGTCTAGAAAACTGTTGCTGAAAGCACGTCACGAAAACGCGATTACAAATTAAAAACTGATGACTCTAATATTCGGTGAAGATGTCGGGTTAACGGTGAGTAGAATTACAGATGGTTTGCGACAAAATATGGAGATAAAAAGTGATTAGATACTCCTTTTAGCTGAATCAGGTATCTTGGGACTGCTATTGGATAGCCACTGAAGGTTTAGACCTATCCTGAAATTCAATTTTTAAGTTTTATTTTAGAAAGGTTTTCGATGCAGTATGCTCTCAATTAGCCGTTTTAGATATCGTTCAGGAAATACTCGAAAACATGGCAGTTACTATACGCTCTCCCACATTCGGAGGGCCTGTCCATACTCCTGAATTGCACGCTCAGATAGCTTAGACGGAATTTTTAGCTCAAAATTCCTGGACTTCGTGTAGTAATTCCTAGTACCATCCCTATGATGCAAAAAGTTATTAATTTCTTCTATCGAAAGTAACAGTCCAGTCATATTCCTGGAGAACATCTTTAGAATGTATCCCGCTCAATTAAAGGCGAAGTTCCAGACGAGGGATATCGTGTACCGATGAGACAAAAGCAAGCTGTTGTCAGAGAAGGAACAGATGTTTCAATCATTACATACGGTCTTATGGTTCACTATAGCTTAAAGCGACTGAACAATTAGAAAAAGAAGTATCTCTGTTGAAGTTGTTGACCTTAGAACTATCTCTCCAGTAGATATGAAACTATTATATCTTCTGTTAAGAAAAACAGGACGTGTGATAGTAGTCCAGAATCTCAACGTCAAGCTGGGGTTGCTGGACAAACTTCTATCAGAAATTTCTGAACGTGCATTTTATGTATCTAGATGCACCTGTTGGACGAGTTACATCTCCTGATACTACATTTTCATTTGGTTTAGCTGAAGAATATTGGCTACCTACTCCAGCAGACATCGTTAATAAAAGTTAAAGAGTCTATGACTTTTATAATGAATGGAGAGGACTTATATGAGTTTATTCATTTTATTTTGACCAGATAGTGGAGAGGACTCTCATGAAGGTGAGAATTATTCAATGGGGATTTAGAGTTGGAGAAACAGTGAAGAAGATGATATTCTAGTAGAAATTCAAAGTGATAAAGCTGTTGTTGCCCTGCGCGTCTCCTGTTTCTGGAACAATTAAAACAATTTATGCAAAAAGTTGGGAAATGGCTAAGGTTGGTTCAGTTATTGTTGATATTGAAACAGGTCGAAAATGTAGAAATACACGAGGAACAAGAATCTGCCGAAGTTGAAGATAATACTGCTACCGAGACTATTAAACCTGTAGAAAAACAAAAATAATTCATCTGATGTTGATATTAGATTATTAGCCATCCTAGAGTGAGAAAATACGCTAGAGATAAAAGGGGTTGATCTTGAGCTAGTACCTGCCACTGGTAAACGTGGCCTGGATACAATCGAAGACATTGAAAAGTACCTTAATAACGGTACTGATAGAAGTTGAAACAGTTCCGGACCACAAGTTACAAAACGAAGTTGATAGCGAAAACCTGAGGTGGCGGCAGTTCCTGAAATTTGAACCTACTCCTTCAAATAGTACTAGCAATACTACAAGAGTACCGATGACTAATATTGAAAAAGCTATTGCACGTGCAATGGTTAATAGTAGCTATTTCACCTCACGTCAACAGTTCTAAATCAAGTAAATGTTGAAAAACTTGTTGAACATAAATAGAGATGAAACAAATAGCAAAAAGACAGAGACATTAAACTTACATACACAGCATACTTCATAAAAGCTGTGGTAGCCCACTCTTACGAAATTCCCAGAGTTAAATGCCTCTGTAGATAACGAAAAATTAGAGATAATATATAAAAATTACATTAATATTGGTGTTGCAACCGATACTGAACATGGTTTATTCGTACCAAACATTAAGGATGCTAACTCAAAGTCTATTCATAAATAGCTCGTGAACTAGATGAGAACACAGCTCTTGCTCATGCTGGTAAGTGGGAAGAGATAAACAAACAGATGGCTCTATGACTATTACAAATGTCGAGACCAATTGCTACTAGTGTTTGGGCTACTCCAATTATCAATCAACCTGAAGTAGCTATACTAGGATTTTGGACGTTTCGAAGAAACATTTATCCCAGATGAAAACAAACAGCAAAACTTGTCCCAATGCTTAGACTTTCATTCTCATTCGACCACAGAATTGTAGATGGTGGTACAGCACAACGCGCACTAAATACAGTCAAAGAGTATTTGCTTGGTCGCGATGTTATTGTTAGGTGGAGGGATAATTTGGTGGTAGGAAATTTTATTCAGAGATTAGATACTATTGTCATTGGTGGTGGCCCTGGTGGTTTGCGTCATGACTATTAAATTATCTCAACTGGGTAAAAAGTTACCCTATTTGAGAAAGAAAAAGTGGGCGGAACTTGTTTACATCGTGGTTGTATCCCTTCAAAAGCACTTATATCTGTAGGTCATCAATTTGACGAAATAAAAATCAACTCGTGGAATAAAAGTTGATAATGCAGAAATAGACTTTGTTGAGACGCAACGTTGGAAAAACGAAGAAGTTGTAGAAAACTTTACACAAAGGTGTTCGAGGCTTATTGATGGTGTTAATGTAATTTATGGTGAGGTTAACTTTATAGACGATAAAACTATCAGCGTAATTTCTAGACGAATTCACAATAATACATATCATTTTAAAAGAAGCTATTATCGCAACTGGAACACAACCGATAGAAATTAAGGGTTTAAATTTAAAGATCGCATACTTAGTTCTACTGAAGTTTTTAAATCTTACAGAGTACCCAAATCACTAGTTGTTATCGGTGGTGGCTATATTGGTATTGATTGGCTAAGACATATGCTTCACTCGGTTCAAAGTTACTATCATTGAAGGAACAGATTTTACGAGTTTTTGAAGATGATATAGCCAATGTAGTGATTGAAGAACTATAAAGGTGTAGAAATTATCACGAATGCCACTGCTAATAACGCAAAAACACTGACAATTCTGTCATCACGAACTACTCTGTTGATGGAAAAGAATTTACTATAGAATCGAGATTATGTTTTGGTATCCGTTGGTGAGAAAAGCAAAATTCGATGAACTTGGCTTGAATACGCGGGCGTTGAAGTTACGGTCGCGGGTTAATTAAAAGTTGATGAACAACGTAGAACGACTAAAGAACATATATTCGCTATTGGAGATATCGTGAAGGTCCTACATTAGCTCATAAGCAATGTATGAAGCAAAAATTCTTGCTGAAGCATTAAATGGGGATAAAAGGCTGCAATAGTCGTTCTGCCATCCCAACAGTCTGCTTTACTACACCTGAAATAGCACTCGTAGGATATACAAAAGCTCAAGCACAAGAGGTTGTGAAGTAGTAACTGGACAATATTCATTTGGACATAACGGAAGATCTTTATCGATTTCTCAGTAAAGGATTCGTCCGCATTGTCGCAATAAAAATACAATAAAATTATCAGGTCGCGACCATCGTTGGGCCTGGTGCCAGTGACCCAGTGCGGAGTTAGCTCTTGCCGTGCAGAACAAGGACTGACAGTTGATGATATTTCTCTAACCATCCATGGACACCCTTCTCTCTAATGAAGTCGTGGTTGGGCGACCGATATTATTCTAGCAATTCATTCCTAAATTTAACTTTTAAAGAAAAGAACAGGGGATGTTCAACTTCTCTGTTTCTTTCTTTAAAAGAAAAAGAGAATATTATGTTAGAAAGTTTTAATCAACTAGATGACATTTTAAAACAAAAATAACTAAACCTAAAAACAATCGTCGTTGTATAGCGTCAGACCATACTCTTTCATGGTGTTTTTGAGTTTGCTAATAAAAGGTTATTTAATACCTATTCTAATAGATTCTAAAGAAAAATAGATGAATTATTACTAGATATAAATACTCAAAAACAGTGATTTTGAAAGTGCTGCAGATATGAAGATGATGTATCTCTTTGCAGGTATAGAGTTAGTTAGAGAGGTAAAGCTGACTTTATCATGAGAAACCTTCCTGCTTCAACACTTTTAAAGAGAAGTAGTAAATAAAGAAACAGAGAATTAGTTCTGTTCTTTTCCACCTAGCATTAATAGATATTCTAAAATATAATAAACTTTTAGGTATAACCGATGGCGGCATGATTCTTGAACCTTCTGAAGAACAGAAAATAAAAATAATCGAAGAAACTTCTAAGATTTTCCACATCTCTTGGTTATGATAAAATTTAGCCTATTATCTGCAGAGATGGTTAACCCTAAACAAAAATCTTCAGTGAAAGCGTGAAATCTCAAAACACTTCAAAAATAATGAAACACTAATTGTTGAGGGACCATTATCTTTGGATATATCTCTTGATAAAAATATTGCACAAGAGAAACAATATGCAGGAATATCCAAGGAGACGCTGATGTTCTAGTAGTTCCTGACATAGTCTCTGGTAACGGTATTTCTAAATCACTATTACTAATGGCAGAAGCCAAAATGGCTGGATTGATACTTGGGAGCAACTGTTCCAATCATTACTAACATCACGCTCTGCTTCTGATACCAGAAAAATACTCGTTAATTCTAGCACTGCTAGCAGACAAGGAGAATTAATATGATATTCGTTATTAATCCAGGTGCAACTTCTACAAGGTTGCATACTATGAAAATACTGCAGAAATTTTTCTCACATGAGATTACCCTATTCATTAGAACAACTAAAGCCATTTAATAATATCTTCGATCGATTGTCATAGATTAACTGATATTGAATCACCATTAAAGAGAAAATACCTAATCACAAGTTTGATGCAGTTGTGGGTCGTGGGGGCTTCTTCCACCAGTGGATGCTGGGGCTATTCTTGTGAGATGAGAATCTTATAGATTGTTTTTAAAAATAGGCCCTTATTAGAACACGCCTCTAACCTAGGGAGCATCACTTGCTAAAAAGTGTTGCGGAAAAATTTGGTGTTGAGTCTGCGCCTTCTTTCATATATGATCCTATTACCGTCGATCGAATGAATGATGTTGCTCGTATCTCTGGTTCAAGCCTAATCAATAGAAAAAGTGTCGGCCACGCACTTAATATGCGAGCTGTAGCTCATGATGTGGCTAATAAGTTAAATATCCCATACGAATCTGGGAATTTTATAGTCGTTCATGTTGGTGGTGGTTCTAGTGCTAGTGCACATGAAAATGGACGTATGGTCGATGTTATTTCTGATGATGAGTAATGTTTTCTAGCGAACGTGCAGGAGTATTCCACTTAAACAATATATTAACTTATGCTATGAAAAGACTAAATCTGAAGTGATAGAACTGACTCGTAAAAAAGGAGGGCTTGTCTCATACTTCGGAACAAATGATGCAAGAAAAATTCATGAACTTATGGATAATGGTGATGAAAAAGCAAAACTTGTATTAGAAGCAATGGCCTATCAAATATCAAAAGCTATAGGTGAATTAGCTACAGTATTAAAAGGACAAGTGAATGCTATAATACTTACCGGTGGAATAGCGCGCTCTAATTTTATATCAGGTAAAGTTAGAGAAAGAGTTGAATTCATCGCTCCACTATTCATTATCCCAGGTGAAAAAGAAATGCAGGCACTAGCATCAGGCGCACTGAGAGTTCTTAATAACGAAGAAAAATATAATATTTTTCGAAAAAAATAGAACTACTACGACTTAAGCTATTATTATCATTAATGGTATAACATATAAAAGGAAGTGAATCAAAAATCGATTTTTCAGAATCACTTCCTTTACTATATTTTACTTTTTCTTTATATTTTTCTGAAAGTATATAGTCTATAAACAATTTTTCCTATTTCAGAAACATCTTCATCTTTTTTATGAGCAATTCCTACCTTATACTCCATCTTTTTCAGCTAATGGTATCCATTTTTGTATTTTGGAATTGACTAATATCTTCGAATTCAGCAGGCAATATAGCCACACTATCAAATATCTCTATACTCTTAACGAGAACAGTCAATTATCATCAGCAAAAACAATATTCGGTTCAAAACCTCTCCCTACACTTCACATAAATTTCATTTCCTAGGACATAATTTTTGTAAGTGAACTTATTCACTACATCTTTTTAAATCCTCAATAGTAATCTCTTCTTTATTTTCCAAAGGATGATTAGAAAGGAACTACAATCATGACAATATGCGAAAGCCTTTTTCTTTCAATAGGGTTTCATAACAATGCCTCTCTCATACTGTGGAAAAAGTAATCCTAAATCTAGATCTCCATTAGCAACCATCCTTTGCAGTTGTTTAGAACCATGTTGAATTAAACTCAACTCAACTTTAGGATGTCTAGCTATAAAACTTGAGATTTCTTCCATGTATTGAATTGCAAATAATACTGTTAAACCTACCTTCAGCACTTCTCTACTTTCTTCAATAGATGCATTCATTTCATCAATTAAATTATTGTATGATTTCAATAAAAACAAGACCTTTTTTTCATAAAGCATTTGCCCACTTTCTGTTAACTCTAAACGTCTATTATTTTGCTCAAATAAAAGTAGTATTAAATTCCTTCTCCAATTTCTTTATTGCTAATGTCAACGTGGGTTTGTGTAACAAATAATTCCTTTTAGCTAAAGAATAACTTCTCTTATTCACAACTGTAATAAAATAGTTTAACTGTCTAAATTCCATAAATACTCCCCCATCCTCTCAATATCTTACAATATTATTATAACTTAAAAGTATTAATTTAACAACTACAACACAATATTACATCCTTCAAATAATATATAGAACCGAAGTTGTAAAAATACCAACCTCAAAAATTTACTCTTTTGAAATCAGCACTTAATCATTATATATTCTTTTTAGGTAATGTTGTGTTAACTATCTCTAAAAATAACATCACTAACCTTTATTATACCATAAAAACAATGATTTTATCAGTCTTTTTATTTTTAATATTTTTGTGTTATGTTAAAAGGTACTAAAGATATATGTTTCACATCATATCTAATCTATAGTAAATACGCAATTGCGATTTTTGGGGAGTTACTATGTTAAACACGAAAAACTCAAAAATAAGATTTTACATATTTCTAATATTCTATGTTTTTAATTGGTATTGCACTATTGTTAGTATTGGATAGCGCAGTTGGTCCGAACTTTACACAAGAATATAAAAACTATATTATCAGTGATTAAATTTGTTTATATTATTTTGCCTGCCGGGCTATCTTTAGCTCTAACTAACTATATAAATAAAAAAACACTAAAAAAATGTAGAAAAAAATAAAAAAATAACACTATCTAAAACTAGTTGGCAGTGACTCAACAAAATCTTGTTTCTTAAAAGATTATAATTTTTGAGTCACTCCCCATTCATAGCGAATACGTAATACGCGATTTCAGGGAGGTTGCTATGGTAAACGTATAAAAAGATATTACATATTTGTAGTATTCTATGTTTTTATTTGGTCCTATAATCATTTTTCTTGCTTGATGAAGTAGTTAATTCAGATTTTTACACATAAATATAAAACCATAATATCAGTGTTCAAATATTTTTGTTCAATCTTACCTATAGTATTAGCTTGGATTCTAACTAACTATATAGATAAAAACTAAAAACGTAGAAAAAAATAAAATAGACACTCTCTATCACTAGCTATACTACAAACTCCCTTGTGTAGCTAGAAAGGCGATTCAAAATAACTTTTTGAATCGCCCTCCTTATCCATTATAACAATTTATTATCTCAAATAACTTGCTACGTGTTTCTTCATTTGTTGAATGTCCTAGCATTGATTTTTAATTCATTTAATTTTTATCTAATTCATCTACATCAATGTCTAAAGTTGTATTTTTTTATAGATCGTTTTGTTATCAGTCTTTTCACTGCTTTCGTAATCAAGTGATAACTCTTCATACATTTTCTCACCAGGTCTTAGACCGATCTCTTCGATATCGATATCTTTATATGGTTCTAATCCTGATAATTTGATTAAGTTTGTCGCAAGATCTATTATTTTTTCGGGTTCTCCCATGTCTAATAGGAAAATCTCTCCTTCACTTGCATAATATCCAGCTTGTAGCACTAATTGTGCGGCTTCTGGAATCGTCATGAAGTAACGAATAATATTTCTATGCGTAATAGTGATAGGTCCACCTTTTTTAATTTGTTCTTTAAAGATAGGAATTACAGAACCATTAGAACCTAATACATTACCAAATCTAACCGACGCAAATTTTGTTTTGTATTTATTACCTTTTGATTGTAAGATAATCTCTGTTAAACGTTTCGAAGCTCCCATCGCATTCGTTGGATTTACCGCCTTATCAGTAGAAATCATAATAAATCTTTCTACTTCTTTTTCAATCGCCACATCCATAACATTTTTCGTTCCAAAAACATTATTTTTTTATAGCTTCTTGTGGGCGACGTTCCATTAAAAGGCACATGTTTATGCATTCTTTCGCATGGAACACTACATCAGGTTTATACTTATCAAAAACCTCAGCTAAAGCAGGTTTTTCACGAATACTTACTATTTCAGAAATATATTGTATATCCGCATATTCTTTACTGTGTGATTTTTCAAAATCTAAATCACGTTCTAACATGTATAATGCATTTTCGTTAACATCTACTAAAACAAGTTGACTAGGTTTGAATTTGAATATTTCTCGAACAATCTGGCTTCCGATTGAACCTCCAGCACCAGTAACAAGGATACTCTTTCCTTTGATATATGAACGAATCTCACCTTGAGACAGTTTCACTTCACCACGTCCTAATAAGTCTTCAATAGACACGTCTTTTAAGTGTTTAGAAATACTCTCCCCGTCCTCTACAGCAATACCTGAACTCATTACTTTAACAGCAACATTCGCTTCTTTTAGTGCGTTTAATATTCTGTTTTTATCATATGCACCAATTGAAGGAATAGCTAAAAATACCTGCTCTACTTCATATTTTGGAATAAGTTTCAGCATATCATATGTTGTTCCAACAACAGTAACTCCACTGATTACAGAGTTTTTTCTGTTATCATCAATAAGCCCAACTACATTGGCACGGAAAATATTATTTTTAGATAATTCTTTTAACAAGATATACCCAGCATCTCCTGCACCCTATTATAAACGTATTCTTATAAGAAGTAGCTCCATATTTACCCGCTTCTCTTTCTCTTAGAGCGCGGTAAAGCATTCTTGTAAACATCATTCCGGCGATTATTAATAACGGTGAAAAATCGCATGAATCTAACATTTTGAAAATGTATCAGGTAGCATATATTGGTATAAAATACTAGTAATTAAATCCCTAGCACTACTGAAAAGCAAATATTTACTATTTCATTTACACTAAAAGTAAGACCATAGTGATTTATTAGTACCAAATAAATAAAAACTAATTGTATAAACCACAAGTGAAATCACTAAAAATTCAGTTATTTCTACGTGATGGTCATTCAACATGAAAATGGATCCAAAGCCTTACCTAAAAAAATATAGATGCTACTACTCCAAATATTACCGTCAATAAATCCAATACCATAATTAGCTTAAATCTATGATTTATATATATTTTTGATGAAAATAATTTATCCATAACATCTCCTACTAATTCATTAATGAGCAAAGGGGTTAATTTATATAATTAAGGTAACACTTAACTACATATTATATCATAATAGTTTTTCAAATAAATATGCCACGAAGTAATAGCATGTACTTATCTAATAAACTTTGCGGGGGCGATTTGAAAACATGAATTCTAATCAGGTTTCCAAATCTTCCCCCAAACCCTATATATTTTAATATAATCTATAACCGAAGTACCCTCATTTGTGCAATAATTATAAGTAGTATAACAATACTAACTTTTTCGAGTTTCTTCAATTACTTTTTATCTCTACTAACTTCTGAACTATTAATATCGTAATCGCCACAAAAATGGCTGTTTTTAACACTTGGGTTTTCTATAAACATAGTTCCTATTATTATAGCTAAGCTGAAAACCGTTATAAGCATATTAATAGCTAAAAACATCAACTTTTTGTCTGTCATCTTTATTTTTCCTTATCTTGATCGTTACTTTAACAATCGGCGTATCTGTAGCTATCCTTATATTTTTCTTTTTGGATATTTTTTTAAATTACTACGCTCTTCTGTCTCTTCTTTAACATCGCTCAAGTCAACATCAACGAACATTTCATTAATTTTTGCTAATTCATTAGCGTCTTCCGCCCTAATCGTCACCTTAGTAACATCAGCAGTAGCACTAACTAATTCAAACCCAGAAGGTAAACTACCAATAGTATTCACTTCTAATGGGACTTCTTTTTCAATATTTTTTAATTCAATACTCATAAGCGTTGAGTTCGGCTCTATTTGAATATCCTCTATCTTGTTATAATCACTATCGTAAGCTACTAATTTAGCCTCTTCTCTAGTATTTCTATTAATTTTTGTACGAGTATCGCTCTCAGCTCGAACCTCATTTATTCTATTCAGACTCTCAATTGCTCCAGAAATCTTAACAGTTTCATTCGTAACGCTAAGTTTATCTACTTCATATCCAATCAATAGTCGCTCTTTTTTGACTATTGGCGTAACTCTAAACTCTCTCGTTGCTTTTTCTCTAATAGATATCGTTATTGTAGAAGGTTCTGCAGTCCCATCGACACCTTTTTCAAGTCCATTTATTTCAATCTTAACTTTTTGATCATCACCTATTTGAGCATTTCTAAGATTCAACTTCGCTTTAAAGTTCTTAGCGATACTTTCTTTTTGGACCTTTGTCTGTGATCCAGTTAATTTCACAGATACAGTATTAGGAATACCTACCACATACAATTTATCTTTATCATAATCAACTTCAAGTGGGATATCACTAACCCATGCAGTAGCGTTATCGTTCGTATCACCTCCGAGAACTGAGAAGTTCTTAAAATTCTCATTAACTGATAAGAACAATAGTATTGCTATTAAAAATGATATTAACTTTAACTTATTATTTTTCTTTTTAGTTGCATAATATCACCTCTTATTTAATTATTTTATCTTGCTGTTTCCAGTTTTTAGCTAAATATTTCGTTAAATCTTCTGTCGAAAAATCTGAAGTTAAAACACCATTTTGACATACACTAATTTTTCCTGTTTCTTCTGATACAGCAATTACTATAGCATCTGTTACTTCAGATAACCCTAGAGCTGCACGGTGTCTTGTTCCATAGCTACTAGCTATAGATCTATTATCCGATAGCGGAAGTACACAACTTGCAGCACGAATTTTATTTTCATCAATTATCATTGCACCATCATGTAAAGGTGTATTTGGAATAAAAATATTAATTATAAGTTCATTTGTTACCTCAGCATTAACTGTAATACCACTTTCTACATATTCATCAAGTCCTGTATTATTTTTCTAAAACTATAAGCGCTCCTATTCTTCGTCGAGCCATATGTCTTGATGAATCAACAACAGCTTTTATTATATGTTCAGTAGAATTTTTTTGTACATCTTTATAATTGATATTGAAGATATTCGATAGCTGTACCCTTCCAATGTATTCAAGAGCACGTCTTAATTCTGGTTGGAATATAATCATTATTCCTAGTACTCCCCAAGTAACTACTTGTTCAAATATATATGTCATCGTTTTGAATCCAATAAAAGTTAAAGAATATTTTCAATCCAATAACGATTAATATACCTTTTAACAAGTTGCATACCACGAGTACCTTTTTAATAAACTTAGTAATTTATAAACTAAGAACCAAACTAATAATATATCCAATAAATGAATAATTAATGTTAGAGTACTTACTCCTGATAAGTATTCAGCTATCATAAATAATCTCCTTCCTTTGATTAATGTCATCAGCACGCAAAACAACATCTAATGCGTACAACAGTCCACATTCAATTATATCATAAAATGCAAGCGTTGTGCCATTTTTATAAAAAGAAAAGGGTGACTCAAAAATCATGCTTTCTTAAGAAACAAGATTTTTGTCGAGTCACTCCCTCCTAAAGATTTGTTAGATATCTAAAAGTTTTTATCAAAGGAATTTAGATATCAATAAACCACTGCATCTATGAGTTCTCATATAATCTTTGTTAAAAATTTAGAACTTTTAGAGCAACTTCAAACTTTCAGAATTATTATTTTACTTATATCAAAATTACGATATCAGTATTATAAAACATCTTATATCTTTTACAGATTTTTATAAAAAAATCAACAATATACCACTAAAAATACTCTAACTATTTTTCTATTTTTATATAGTTTGCAATATTATAATCTTGTGGATCTAATTCTATATCATTTCCTAAAATTATATTCGCTACTATAGCCAATTATCGGACCTGTAGTTAAACCAGACGAACCAAGACCACTAATCGCAAAAACATTTTCTAATGTCGGAACCTCACCAAAAAACGGAGAATAATCACTAGTATAAGCTCTAATTCCAACACGTTCATTTATTATCTCTGCATTTTTTAATTCGCCTAAGAAACTCTCCGCTTCTTCTCCAAAAGCATCAAGTTGCTGCTTATCAACAGTTAAATCAAAGCCCATGTCATTTTCGTGTGTCGCTCCAACACTAACAACACCTTTTTCAAATGGAATAATATCCAATTCACCCTCAGGCATAATAACCGGATAAGAGCCTGTATTTTCATCAGAAACTTTATAATCTCTTAGTTGACCTTTTTGGGGACGAACATCAACATCAAAACCAAGAGGCTCTAATATATCTTTTAACCACGCACCAGTCGCAAGAACAACAGTATCAAAAACCTGTCCATTAATCTCGTATTTATCTCCCACAATCTTTAGACTAACTTTTTCCCTAACGATATTAGCTTTCGAAGCAGTAAGTAAAGTATTAACGAATCTCTCTCCTTCTACTCGTCCGCCACCACTCGCATACAGTACATCTCCATTGTTATCGAAGCTAGGAATGATTTTTCGAACCTCTTCTTTTGAGATTATCTCTAAATTCCCTATCATCGGTGATAATTCTTTTTACGACTTTTAGCAAGTTCTTTTTAACTCAGGTAGCTTATCTTCATTTTTCAATAAATATACTCCACATTGTGAATAAAAAGTTAGTATTATAACCATCAGCTTCTAGATCTTTAACTAATTTCAAATAAAAATCGCACCAAGTCTCGCCATCTTATACCAAGGTTTATTACGTCTTTTTGAGAAAACCACGGACTTATAATCCCAGCTGATGCTTTTTGTAGCTTGACCCAAACCATAATCAAAAACTACTATTCCATTTTTGTTCTTTTTGACAAATAATAGCACATGTAGCTCCTACTATTCCCCCACCTACTACTGCTATTTTTCATAAGATACCTCGCTTTTTAAATAAATCTACTAATTAAAAATTATAACTCAAAAATTTATAGAGTAAACTTTAACTTCAATCAATTTTTTCTAAGACAATTTATAATTAGAATTTCTCTAATTTCTATAATATCACACTGTACTCTTTCTAGTTATCAATATTTTATGAGACTTATAGTTCATATCATATTATAATATTACTTAAGTCCAATGACTTTAAAAATTATTATTTACAGGAGGTAAACTATGACTGAAATGAAATTAATACCAAGAAAAGAAGTCGAAGAGAAATATACTTGGGATATGACTCTTCTATACAAAACTGATGAAGATTTTAAAGCGAGCCTTGAGAATATTAAAAAAGAAATCTTAGATTTCAAGGCTACTTACGAAGGAAAATTAGCGGATCACGCTACTTTAGATACTGCCGTTAAAAAATATGAAGAACTTTATGAAGAATTTTATAAACTTTCTCACTACGCTGAATTACCAATGGCAGTAGATAGATTTAATGACAATGTAGTACAAAATGTAACACTATTTGAAGATGTTTCTACTTTATGGGCGGGGAATTTAAGTTTCTTCGATACTGAACTTGTAGAACTAGATGAACAATTCATTAAAGATTTCGTGAAAAACTATCGTCCTGATTTAGAATACTACTTCGAAAAAATCGTTCAGGAGAAAAAACACACACTATCAAAAGAAGCCGAACAAGTAATCGCAAACTACGAGAGTCTTCCTGGTTACTACAATCTATATGAGGTAACTAAACATGAAGATATGCAATTCGACAGCTTTGAAGCAAATGGAAAAACTTTCGAAAACAGCTTCGTACTATACGAAAACTTACACGAAATGGATAACGATACTGAAGTGCGCCGTAATGCTGCGAAAAGTTTTTATAAAACATTAAATGCTTATAAAAACACTTCAGCAAATGAGTATATTTCACAAATCAAAAAAGGAAAAATGCTTGCTACAATGCGTGGTTATGATAGTGTTATCGACTACCTACTAGCTGCTCAAGATGGTAACCGCGAACTATATGATCGTCAAATCCGTACTCTTATGACAGATTTAGCACCTCATATCCGACGTTACATTAAGCTTCTAGCTCGCGAGCACAAAATTGAAGATATGCAGTTTGCAGACTGTAAAATTAACCTTGATCCAGATTTCGAAGTTGATATGACTATCGACGAATCTCGTTCTTATCTTAAAAAAGCACTTGGTGTTCTTGGTGAAGACTACATTAAAATGATCGATGAAAGTTATGACAAACGTTGGACTGACTTCCCTCAAAACATCGGGAAAAGTACTGGTGGATTCTGCGCAACAGTTCCAAATGTAGCTGGATTTATCCTACTTTCTTGGACTGGAAAAATGAATGAAGTTTTCGTTCTTGCTCACGAGCTTGGACATGCATATCACTTCATGAGTACAGGAAAACACCAAACAATGTTAAACAACGATTGCCCACTTTATTTCGTTGAGGCACCATCAACATGTAACGAGGTTATCGTATCTAACTACCTACTAAAAACTAACACTGATGCTCGTTTCAAACGTTGGGTTATCAGCAACATGATTAGTAGAACATACTTCCATAATATGGTAACACACTACTTAGAAGCTGTTTATCAAGATAGAATCTACAAAATGGTAGATAACAATGAAATGTTAACTGCTGATGTTCTTTCTGAAGTAAAACGCAACGTTATGGAAGAGTTCTTCGGAGATAGTTTAGTAGTTAATGAAGGTGCAGAGCTTACTTGGATGAGACAACCTCACTATTACATGGGATTATATCCATACACTTACTCTGCAGGATTAACAATCGGTACAGCTATCGCTAATAAGATCGATAATGATAGTTCTTATGCCGACACTTGGTTAAATGTTCTTTCTAAAGGAAGCAGCATGTCAGCACTAGATCTTTCTAAACTTGCAGGTTGTGATGTAAGCACTGATGAACCACTTAAAGAAGCAATTGCTTATGTTGGTCACCTAGTAGATGAACTTTACAACTTAACAGATGAATTGAATAAATAAAAACTTAAAGCTTCAGCTAAATTTCTTTAGTTGAAGCTTTAATCTTATATTCTATTTCATTCTATCTAATTTATCGAAACAGGCTTTTTCACATTCTATAACTGCACTGCGGAAATTCTTTTCTTCTAAAACTCTCACAGCCTCGATAGTACTTCCACTTGGTGAACATACATCATCCTTTAACTTACCTGGGTGCTCTTTAGTTTCTAACACCATCTTCGCCGCACCTAAAACTGTACTTGCAGCAAGTCTATAAGCTACATCACGTTTTAATCCATTTAATACGGCTCCATCAGCTAATGCTTCTATAAATAAATATCCATACGCAGGACCTGAACCACTTAAAGCTGTTAAAGCCGCCATGTCTTTTTCCAATATTTCCTCGGCAATACCTAAATTATTTAAGAGATCTAATACTAATATTTTTTCTTCAGCTGCCACTAAAGAGTTAAATGTAACACCTACTACACCACTCCCTATTTTTACGGGTGTATTCGGCATAATTCTAACTATTTTAGTCTCTGGAATTTTCTTTTCTAAATCATTTATTTCGACAGCTGCAGCCATTGAAATAACAATCTTATTCTTCAAACTAAGACTCACTTCATCAAGTACTGTTCCTACTAAATATGGCTTCACCCCTAAAAATACAATATCACTGTTTTCTACGACTTCTTCTAGACTCTTACAAAATACAGCACCTGTTTCTTCAGCAACATTTCTAGTACTTTTATCCGAAGAATTTCTCACAAAGACATCGGTACTACTAACTTTACAACTTCGAAGTAGTCCTTCTAAGATAGCTTTCCCCATATTTCCCACACCGATAAAACCTAATTTCATACATATTCCTCCTAAATATTCGTTAATAACATTATATCATACTCCAAACCCTTATGTCCTAGACAACTTCAATCAGAACTATTTTTAATAAAAATTTAACTATGTTATACTTTTATAACAAGCAGTTATTCAAAGGAGTTTTTATATGCACAGCAGTTGGGAAGAAATATTCAATAATTATCCAAAAAAATAGATGAACTAAATAATATGATAAAAAGAAATTGACGAACAACGTCTTACTAAAACTATCTATCCACCAAAAGAACAGGTTTTTAGAGTTTTTGACTTACCATTAAAGGATATTAAAGTCGTAATATTAGGACAAGACCCTTATCATAATCCTGATCGAGCATGTGGGTTAAGTTTTTCAGTAAATGATGGTGTACCACTTCCAAAAAGTCTTATTAATATTTACAAAGAACTTCATGATGACTTAGGTATTAAACCAGCAAAAACAGGGAACTTAGAATCTTGGTTCAAGCAAGGTGTATTTTTTTACTTAATGCTGTACTAACTGTAGAAAAAAATTCTCCAGCAAGTCATAGTAAAATGGGCTGGGAAAAATTTTTACGGATTATATAATTGAAAATATTTCAGAAAAATGAAAATGTAGTTTTTTTGTTTTATGGGGAACTTATGCAAGAAGCAAAAATAAACTAATCGACCCTTCAAAACACAAAAATTATTGAATCAGCTCATCCGAGTCCACTATCCGCATACCGTGGCTTTTTCGGAAGCAAAGTCTCTCTCAAATTAACAGTTATTTAGCTGAAAATGATAGAGAAACTATAAATTTTGAATTAAAAATGAAAACAAACGAGCAAATTTCATTTTTAAAAATTAAAGAAAAATTTTTAAGTATATTTTTAAGTACAAGGTATATAATGGTTACCTAAACAAAAAGTAATAATATTTCATTCTTAACGACACTTGTCGTTTCTCCTTTAAGTTTGAAATTATTTTTGTTTAAACCAATATTTCAGTTAATTCTTTATGATATTAACAGATAATAAAACTTTTTAATTTTTTCATAATGTGGCTTTGTCGCTCCCTAGGCAAGCCATTCTCCCTTTAAAGAGTTGAAAGACTCTTTTTGTTATTTGTATATAAGATTAGATATAAACAAGCAAGAAATTGCTTAGAACTTAATTTAGTTCACAAAAAACGTGTTCCCCAAACACGTTTTTTTATTTTATATTATTTCTATGTTTAAACAAAAATCCCAGACATAAATGTCTGAGATTTTTATGCGACTCTTCTAAATCCTGCTTTTTGAGCGGCTTCTTCTGAATTGAAAACTACTAGATTCCTTGCTGCAACGTTGTTATAAGAAGGATGTGTCGGCGTATAATAAACTCCACCTTTCTTACTAGCTCTTACAACTACTTTTCTAGGTTGTTGTTGGTTTTGTTGCGTTTGAGCTAATTGAACAGTCTCATTTTTCGTTCCATCCTCTTCATTTATTTTTCTTAGAAGCAGGCAGGGGGAAGAACTTGTTGTTGTTCTTTATTTTTCATCAGAGTTATCTTCTTTTTTCTCTTCTGATGACTGTTCTTCTAATTTTTTATCACGTTCTTCTTTTTTCTCTTGGAAAGTTTTTCTTTGTTCTTCTTTTCTAGCTTCACTGAAATGATTCGTCATTAGCATGGTTAACATCATTACAAGTGCACTTACAACACCTAATACTACTTTTTTCAATCGTGTTTTACGTTGAATTAATCTTACAATAGGTGGACATAACAATACAAAACTTAGTACAAATACTATTATCGCATATCTAATGCCATGTGTAAAAACCATACCAAGTGATATTATCATAAACACTAGAAATATAAACCACAAAATAACTTGTCCATGTTCTTTTATGAATTTATTCACAATATTTCTCCTTAAAAAAATAATCACTTATCTATTTTAACACTTTCTTCACTAATAAACAATTATTTTTCATAAATAACTTTAATTTTAATAAGATATTCGGCTTTTCTTAGAGATATATATTTATATAAATCATGTAACTATTTTCTAGAAATCACCATAGCTATCCCTTGTCCTCCTCCTATACAAAGCGAACAAACACCTTTTTCCTTATTATCATTTATTAGTGCATGAACTAAAGTAACTAAAACTCGACATCCACTAGCCCCGATTGGATGTCCTAGTGAAATAGCTCCTCCACGCGTATTTACTTTATTTGAATCTAAACTTAATAGACGAGTTACAGCTATAGATTGCGCAGCAAAAGCTTCATTCATTTCAAATAAATCTATATCTTCTATGTTTAAACTCAATTTCTCTAGTACTTTTTTCGTTGCTGGAACTGGACCTAAGCCCATTACCTTATTGTCTAATCCTGTCGAAGCATAACCGTCAATATAAGCAAGAACTTCTAATTCTAACTCTTTCGCGCGAGCTTCGCTCATTAAAATAACACATGCTTTGCTCCGTCATTAATTCCTGATGCATTACCTGCCGTTACAGTTCCATCTTTTTAAAAGCTGGTCGTAATTTAGCTAAACTTTCTAATGTAGTATTTGGACGAACAAATTCATCTGTGTCAAAAATAATTTCTTCTCGTCTAGTTTTAATAACTATCGGTGTTATTTCGTTAACAAACTGATTATTTTCAATAGCTGTTGCTGCTTTTTTTTGACTTGAAAGAGCAAATTCATCTTGTTCTTCCCTTGTTATATTATATTGTTCTGCAATGTTTTCCGCAGTAATACCCATATGATAGTTTTCAAATGCATCTGTAAGACCATCATTTATTATAGTGTCTTCTAATTCAAAACTTCCTAATTTTTGTCCAAAACGAGCATTCTTTGTATAATGAGGTGCTGCACTCATGTTCTCAACACCACCACAAACTACTACATCATTATCACCTAGTAATATTGATTGTACCCCAAGAACAACACTTTTCAGCCCTGATCCACAAACTTTATTTACAACAAAGGCGCTTTTTTCTTTTGGAATACCTGCATTAACTGCGATTTGACGTGCTACATTTTGCCCTAAACCAGTTTGCAAAACATTACCGAATATTATTTCATCAACTAGATTTGGATTAAGATTTATACTTTCTAATGCTTGTTTTACTAGCTCTCCACCGATTTTTGCAGCAGAAATATCTTTTAAACTCCCTCCAAAACTTCCTATAGCAGTTCTTTTTGCACTTACAATAGCAACTCTATTCATGTGTAATATCTCCTAATTTTTGATTTCTAGTATATTTTTACTATAAAAAGCTAGCGTTGTTCAAATATTGTCTACACAAGACTATATTTATCGAAATTTTTATTTTGTAACACTTCTTAAATTTATTTGTAATATAAATGTAATATTTTTGTAATAAAAGATTGATTTTTGTAATTTTTTAAATGTATAATATAAATATAAAGAAGTTATACAAAAAGAAGGTGAATAACATGAACAAACTTCTAAAAAAACAACAGGTATATTTATTTTAGGAATTGGATTATTAACAGGATGCTCAGATAAAGTAGCAAAAAAAGTAGATACTAATGACAATATTACTACTGAGGTAAAAACTACTGAAGAAAATCCAGCTTCTTTAGCTAATTTACAAAAAGAAGTTGAACATGTTGCTCAAACTGACAATAACATTAATAACAATAATATTAAAGATAATAACAATACTAATTACAATATAAATAAAAAAAGTTACAACAAAAGTAACTACTCCTTCTAAACAAACTATTCAAAACAATAATACTCAAGCTTATAAACATGATTTAGCTAAAGCTGGGGAAAATTTTACAACCTATGGCTTATGGAATGTTAAACTTACAAGGAAGCGAGCACTGCCAATGTTGTAAGATATATAGCTAGTAATGATGGTAGCGACAATGTAGTAAAAACAAATAAGCTTAACTAAAATATTAGATTTACTTAATACATATAACGCTCAAACATTCCAAAAAAACAAGATGTGTTACAAAGATTACAAAATGATAAAGAAATTGAATTTGTCCAATTAAATAATCATGTTACTGATTATAATAAAGAAAAACTTAGAAAAAAATTAATGGATCGCAAAAATAAAGTAGTGTACTTCGCTAAAAGATCGAAGCATTCTTAGCAAAAAGTGATATTGGCTACGGCGGTGCTACTGATGCAATCTTTATGCCAGTAGAAAAATGGGATATTAAAGGTGATAGAATTCTTATTCCATACGAAAATGTTGCTACAAGAAAACCTGTAGGTATGATGACTCTTCGCTTGAACAATAAAAAAATTATACTAGCGGAGCTAATAGAACTATGTACTACGTAGAAAGATTCGAATTATATTAAAAGAAGAACATCGTCATTTAACATGGCGATATTTTTTTGCGTTAAGTAAAAATCGAAATCCAGGGGAGTTCCTTTTATTAACATGATATAAAAACAGGCAACCAACTTAAGTTCTACTTTAGTCAGTTGCCTATTTTGTAAGAATACTAGATTCCTATCTTATCTGAATTTATTCATATCTAAAAAGATTCAATAAATATTCAGCTTATTTTAATTTATCTTTAACGCTGTCGATAGCACCTTCTACAGCTTCTTTAGCTCCTTCAGCGACTTCTTTTTACTTTAGAAACTACTTGTTCCGCTAATCCTTCACCTTCTAATGATTTATCTCCAGTTAATTTTCCTAAACCTTCTTTAACTGATCCTTTGATTTCGTCGAATTTGTTCTCTAATGACATAATTGTGCCTCCTGTATATTACCTATCAATTATTTCTATAAATCGAAATTAAATATACTTTTCTTTAAATATTTTTTTATAGATATTAATTTATTAATTTCTATACTTTATATAATATATCATTTTAAATTATTAATCAATGAAACTGCTCACAAAAAATTTAAAAAAAAGTTTTATTATTTATCATGAAACAGTATAAAAAGATACTAGAAACAGCATTCCCACTGTATTTATACGATAACAATAAATCTTATAAAAACGGAATTTCTATTTATTTTTTTGAATATTTTTTTATTATGAATACCAACACCGTTCTTTCCAAACAATTTTTTTCTACTTAAATTTATTAAGCTTTTTTTAGAATTATTTATAAAGAATATAGATTTTTACAAGATTTATAAAATAAGAGAAACTAGGAATCCTAAATCTATGATAAATGTCAGCCATATTTAAACTTATAGAAAATAGAAGAAAAGCTATACTACTTAATATAGAATAGCTTTCTCCTAATTTTCAAAAGTCAATCGAATTTAACAAAAGAAACGTTTTTTTATTTATAAAGCGGTAATTCCCACTTGGTTAAAAATATTTCTTAAATAGGAATCTTCCTACACCTATTTCCACATTTTCTCCTATATTTAGTCTATAATCAATATAAACATCTATTCCATCAACTACATATTTTTGAATATAATTCTTTATTGAATTTGCTTGCTATCGAAAACCTCGATAACTTTAGTTACTTTCCCACCTCAACAAGTTTGTTTTAAATAGTGATACTAATACATAGTTTTTATTTTTTTATCTTTTAATAATTTTTGCTTCATCACTTATTATAATTGCCATTTTTCTTCCTCCTATTCAATATTACTCATATTTACAAATTTTCCACTATAACCTTATTTTAATTTATCTTTATCACTGTTAATAGCACATTCTGCAAGCTTCTTTTACTTTTAGAAACTACTCGTTCTGCTAATCTTTCACCTTCTTATTGTTTAACTTCAGTTAATTTTCCTAAACCTTCTTTAACTGATCCTTTTGATTTCGTTGAATTTGATTCTAATGGCATAATTTTTGCCTCCTGTATACTACATATCAATCTTCTATGAATTGAAATTAAATATACTATAGATATTTTTTTATAGATATTAATTTGTTAATTTCTATGCTTTTATATAATATATCATTTTAAATTATCAATCAATGAAACTGCTCACAAAAATTAAAAAATAGTTTTTATTATTTATAACGGAACAGCATTAAAAGCTACTAGAAATAGCATTTTTCACAGTATTCATCCGACGATAAAAATTCTTATATCAATGGTGATTTTTATTTATTCTTTGAGTATACATTTTACTAAAATTATCAAATAAGAGAGACTAGGGATCCTAATCTCTCTAAACGTTATTTATTGTGTTTCTCTACTATTTTTCTTAGCACTGGCTAGATTCATATGTTTTTCTTTTCTTAACTCTTCCACTACTGATTCAATATTTTCATTAGTAGCTCCAGCTAAAATCGCTAAAGATTTAGCATGTAATTTCATATGACCTTTTTGTATACCATCTCCTACCAACGCTTTTAGCGCTGCTAAGTTTTGTGCTAAACCTACTGAAACGAGTATACTCGCCAATGTTTTCGCGTCTGGATTGTTTAATAATCCTCGCGCTACTTTTACAGTAGGGTTGATCCCGATAGATCCACCTACACTAGCAACCGGCATAGGTAACGTGATTTCTCCAACAAGTTCCTTAGCCTCTTTATCACAATGCCAAGTAGATAACCCTTTATAGTTACCGTCTTTAGTTGCATAGCTTTGACATGCCGCTTCTATTGCTCGCCAGTCATTACCACTCGCTATTACAACACTATCAATACCATTAAAGATACCTTTGTTATGGGTAGCAGCTCTATAAACATCTGCTTTTGCAAATTTACTCGCAAGCTCAATTCTTTTAGCTAAATACTCGCCATTTTCTCCTAAGTTTTCGAATGGAATAGCACATTTTGCTGTAACTAGTGAACGCGTCGCATAATTCGATAAAATCGCCATAAGAGCTACACCTTCAGTTAATGATTCTAACGAAACTTTAAGCGCCTCTAGCATAGTATTTAACATATTGGCTCCCATCGCCTCTAAAGTATCGACGATAAGATAAACAACTACGAAATCTACACCTTCTTCTGATAGAACTTTGACATCAATATCACAAGCTCCACCACCACGTGCTACGATAGATGGATATGCTTCGTTAGCTGTTTTTAAAAGAAGGTCTTTACTCTGTAAAATACGTTCCACAGCAACAGTAGTATCTGCTATATCGTATAACGCAACATGACCGATCATTTTTCTATCAAGGATTTTTGTTTTGAAACCACCAGATTTCGCTACTATTTTCCCAGCATTACTACAAGCTGCAACTACCGATGGTTCTTCTGTAACGAATGGTACCACATATTCTTTATTATCAACGACAAAATTTGGCACAACGCTAAAAGGTAGCGAGAAAGTTCCTATTACATTCTCAACCATATTATTAGCCGTATCAAAGTCTAAAACTCTGTTATTTTCAAGAAGTTCAAGGTGCTCTTCACTTAAAATATCAGCTTGTTTAATAACCTCTAAGCGCTCATCAATATTTTTTTAAAAATCCACTCCAAATTTTTTCCATAGTTCCCTCTATTAAAATTGTTTTTATAAACTCTCTTGTGATTTTCAATTTTTTCTAAAACAAATCTGCTTTCATCTTGAATATCAGAAATATCTAAGTTCCCTTCTTCATCAACTGTAGTATCTCTGAAGAACATTTTTCGTATTCATCTATTGAAATACGTGTTCTCTTATTGAAATCGTCAAAACGGTTATTTCTTAGTTGTTCTCTATAACCATCAACTAAAAGTCATACTAAATACTTCCACAACAGCACCACTTCCGTAGCTATATAATGCAATCTTATTACCCGCTTCTAAAGTAGTATTGTTCTCAAGTAAAGATAACAGCCCTAAGAATAATGATCCTATATAAATGTTACCTACACGTTGACTGTATAAAATAGACTCATTAAAACGAGCAAGTAATTCTTCTTTTTTATCTTCTTCAGCTTGTTCTAATAATAAGCTTAAACCTTTTAATCCTAATTTAGGATATGGTAAGTGTAGACATACTGCTGAAAAATCATTAAGATTCTGTTTTGACTTTTCTGAGAATCTTCCCCAAGTAGTAGTTAAACAATCAAGGTATTGTTCTGTTGAGAATCTTCCTTCAACAAATGCATAGTGTGAATAATTAGGGCGCCAGAAATCCATAACATCACGAGTTAAACAAACATTATCGTTATTAAACTCTAATAGTCTAGGATTGCTGCTAACTAGCATCGCACAGCTTCCTGCACCTTGTGTCGATTCACCAGATGATTTAACTCCATATTTCGCTATATCACTAGCGATAACTAAAACTTTTGATTCTGGGTTATTCATTACATGACTTTTCGCAAAATCTAATGCTGCCGTTGCACCATAACATGCTTCTTTCACTTCAATAGCACGTACAAATGGCTGAATATCTAATAGCCCATGAATAAATACCGCAGAAGCTTTACTTTGGTCAATTCCAGACTCAGTTCCTACGATAATCATGTCAATTTTTTCTAAATCATCTTTATCTAATATTTCATATGCAGCTTGTGCCCCAAGAGTTACAATATCTTGAGATACTGGTGGAATACTCATTTCAAGTTGTAATAACCCTTTTGTAAATTTATCTGGCTCTATTCCACGTCTCTGCTGTAAATCACGAATATCTAAATAATAATTTGGCATTGCAAAACCAATCTTATCTATTCCTATTTTTCATTTTCAAATTCCTTTCGATTAAAAATTCGAATCATTTATCTATACAATTTTTCCAACTATATTATACTATTATACTATTAAAAATTAAAGTGTAATAGCTATAAATTTCTATCATGATTAAAATAATTCATGCAAATACTATTGTATAAAATTTTTATAAATTAGTCCATAGATAGCTATTAAAAATTATAAAAACTTGAGCATATTTATTATAAAATATAAATAACGCTATAGACTACTAGATGCCTTATTCTAAACCCACTTATTCCAAGTGTTTAATTAATTTAAATTAGTTGTTATTACATCTAATAAAAATAGTTTTTAATCGGGAAAAAAAATTTTTTGTAAGCATTTTTGTTGTTTATTTTTTAATATTTTTCATATAATTATTATATATTTATAAAAAAACCCCAGGAGGATTATTACTATGACATTTAAATTACCTGAATTACCTTATGGATTCGATTTCTTAGAACCAGTTATCGACGCTAAAACTATGGAAATTCACCACGACAAACACCACAGCGCTTACGTTAACAACTTAAACGCGACTTTGAAAAAAACACCCAGAATTCGAAGCTAACTGCATCTGCGGTTTATTAAAAAACATCGATAACGTACCTGCTGATATTCGTCAAGCTGTTATCAACAACGGTGGTGGACACCACAACCACAGCCTATTCTGGAAATCTCTAACTAAAGCAGATTCTTCTGAATTCGCTGGATTAGTAAAAGAAAAAGTTGAAGCTGAACTTGGTGGATACGAAGAATTCGTTAAGAGTTTCTCAGCTGCAGCTGCTACAAGATTCGGTAGTGGTTGGGCATGGCTAGCTTTTAGATAAAGAAGGTAAATTAGTTGTTACTTCAACAGCTAACCAAGACTCTCCATACTTAACAGGTCTTACTCCAATCCTTGGATTAGACGTTTGGGAACACGCTTACTACCTAAACTACCAAAACCGTCGTCCAGACTACATTAAAGAATTCTTCCGTGTTGTAAACTGGGATTTCGTTAACGAACGCCTAGCTAAACACTTAGAAAAAAATTAGGTAAATAATTACATAGATAAAAAAGCATCTAGGAAATCTAATTTCCTGGATGCTTTTATTCAGCGTTATTAGGGCGAGCTATACTAAAAAGACCTAACTACTCTTTCTAAAAAAATTAAACTAAGTAGACAAGGATTGAGGATTAGTCCTTGTCTGCTTCATTTTCTTTTACTTCTTTTACGAGATCTTTTTGTGAATCTTTTTCAGAGAGTTTTTGATCGATATACTTGTTAATAGTTTCATAAAACTCCTTGGTCGCTTCATTATCTAATTTTGTCGAATTCTGAACTTGATTAACTTTCAATTGAACAGATTGAATACCGTAAGAGGCTTGTTTTTGATGTATTGTTTCTAATTCTTCTTCTGAAATTGGGTCACCAACAATTGTCAAGATCAATTCATTGTCCCTTGACTTGTAGACTTGATTGATAACCGTATGATTGGCAAACTCTTTTCCTACAAACTGTTTGATTCCTTCTTTTCGCGCTTGTTCTATCGTCAGAGTAACTGCTGAATAGCTGGCTGGAACAACCAATAATACAATCAAAGATATCAACCCAATTTTCATTTTAATGTTTAGCTCTTTTAATGAAGTTAAGGGAGATTTTCTCATTAAAATTTTCGCCCCAACAATATTGGCTATCATTATAAAGGCACAGTTAATCAAGAAAAGATAAAGAGCTCCAAATAAAAATCGTATATTTCCATTAGCTAAACCATAGCCGGCAGTGCAGATAGGCGGCATCAGAGCTGTAGCAATGGCTACTCCTGGCACAATATTGTTTGCTTCTTTTTTCCTTGAACCGATCACACCAGCAACCCCACCGGCAATAGCAATTAAGACATCCCAAATCGTTGGAGAAGTTCGTGCAATCAACTCGCTACTTGCATAAGATAAGGGAGTAATCCAGAAATACAGAGTCGATACAAGTAAACTGACCAATACTTGAGTAAGTAGAACCCCTAGAGCTTGCTTGACTAAACGAGTGTCAAAAATAGCTAAACCTAATCCTAGTCCAACAATCGGTGCCATGAGAGGTGAAATTAACATGGCTCCTATAATAACAGCTGTGGAATTCATATTTAGTCCGATAGAGGCAATAAAAATTGCACACATCAAAATCGCTATATCTCTCGATCTAACATGAAGATCATCGTATAATTTTTCACGGTATTCACGTGTTGAATAATTTCCAGGCATCTGTTTCTCCTTTTATTTAATTTATTTCTGTTTATCTATTGATGAGGATAGAGTGAGTTTCTATCAAACATTACATATGTATGTAAATTTCCTTAGTTCTCACCTGTAAATCTTTTTAAAAAATATCTCTTTTTCTAGACAAATAAAAATCATCTATCAGTTGATTCTTTATATTATATCAAAAATTTCACAATCTTTTCACTAAGAAAAGCCCATCAGTTTAAAAAGATTTTTATATCCTTTCCAAGATAGAGAACTGACAAAATTCCAGTTTCCTTATTCTAGGAACAAAAGACTGCATCTCTTATAAAAAAATCAGTTTAGTGATTAAACGTGATGAGTGTGTTTTACAATCCATTGCTGCATTTTGATAACTAACCAGAAGCCATAGATTCCAAAGGTGATGATAGTTAGAAGAAACCACTTGATCCAGTTACCGAACAACTGTGCCCCAGTACCATCAAAGTATAGACGTTTCCCGTCAATCACAGTGTGTTTAGTTTTCCAATTTTGCATCATACAAACCGCCCAAGGTGTTCCGATTCCCAAGGTAAACACGCAAATTATTGCTCCTAAGATAGAGTATCCAATATAACCTAGGATGCCTCCGTCAAAAATAACTTTCTTTCATTTTTAGTCTCCTTTATTATTTTTTAACTATATTCTAGTCATTTTCAATTATAACATTTTTTACATTTTGATAATTTTATGTTAACTTCTTGAGGTTATCCTGAAAAATAATCATATAGATAAGACAAAGATGCCATAGATAGATAAGGTTACGCTCAACATCATTCCAGCGACAATGGCACCAATAACTTTTTAAGATTGAAGTTACAACACTTAAAAGAATCACTCTATCCAACCTAATTTAATGACAATTTAAGCTACATAATGTATAATGAAAAGCACTCTGTTTGAATATACAATATATTCTTTCATTTGTTATTAAATAGTTTGGAGGAGAATTGATATTGAATAATTGGAAAATTTATAGCTGGTTTTATCAGGGGTATTTGCAGTATATGAAAATACTAGTAGTTCTAATGTAGCTAGGTCTAAAATGGATGATTTCACCTTTTTGTTCCAGTTAAGGTTAAATTAGCTATTGGTATCGCGCTATTTATTATTGCTAACTTTTCTATTATAGCTTATATGTTAAGATTAGGAGCACCATGGGTAAAATTATGGAAACATCTGGTACTTTTTATTTCTTAAACGGTGCTGTCATAAGTGTTATCTTATTGGTAGCTAAGTTATTACTGAAAATCTTTAAATTAAATCTTTCTCAAGGAATTAGTTTAGTATAACTACTCTATACTTAGTAGGTATGACTGCTTTGGGGCTATTTTGGGCATACTCACCTACTGTGATTAATAAGACTATTAAGATAGATAAACACCTTGATAAACCTGTTAAAATTGCTATGGTCTCTGATCTTCATCTTGGGACATTTTTCTCAAATCCTCAACTTGAGAAACTGAATAAGATTGTTGATGAAGAGAAGCCAGATGCTGTAGTTATCGCAGGAGACCTTATGGACGATGATATGGTTATGTATAAAAAACGCAATATGCAAGAAAATCTTAGCAAGTTAAAAGCTCCCCTAGGTGTTTATACTACGATGGGAAATCACGACCATGACGCACTAGAAATAGTAAATGAAGTTAAAAAAACAGGAATAATCCCACTATTTGATGAAACTATCACACTTAATAATGATATTACATTAGTAGGTCGTAAAGATAAGAGTGTTAGTCGTGATAGACTAGATACTGCTGACTTGCTTAAGAGTGTTGATTTAAATAAGACTATCGTACTTATCGATCATCAACCAGATGCTATTGATTATCACGCTACCTTACCTATAGATGTCCAACTTTCTGGACATACTCATCGCGGACAACTATGGCCGTTAAACTTTATCACAGATGTAGTTTATACCCTAGATCATGGCTACGCGAAGATTAATGGTAAACATTTCTTCACTTCTGCGGGTTATGGTTTCTGGGGACCACCTTTCAAAACTTCAGCTCGTAGTGAAGTATGGATGATAACAATTGAAGGAAAATAAAAAGATAAAAACTCCTCGAAAATTAGGTATAACCTAACTTCCGAGGAGATATTTTATTTGAATCGAACTTATTCTTCAATTCTCAACTTAAACTTCTATTTATTGTTTTACTTCAGCTTTTATGCTTTCCCATAATTCTTTAGCTTGTACTATATCTAAATCATAGCGCTCTCTAATAATTTTAATATTTGCAATATCACCAGCATCTGGATTAACAACTTCTTTTATATCAGAATATTTACTAGCAATTAACTCTTTAACTTGTAATGCACGTCTGTTCAAAGCTTCTTCTTTTACAGCTTCCCATAATGCTTTTGCATCATACAATACCAAATCTGTATATCTATCTCTTATCATTTTTAACATTGTGAATATCTCCTTTAGTAGCATCGACTACTGAAAGTACTTCTCTCTATTACTGTCTTTTTACAAGTTCATTAAATTTTCTTTACTCACTTTTTTTGTTTTTCTGCCCACTCTTCTTTTGACTTGCTGTTTCTAGTTGAGAAGAACATAAAAATTGCTATTGCTAAAAATAATAATTAATACTATCTTCATAATTAAATTCCTTTACTTCTTTTTACAATTTCTATTAGTTTTTGCATCTTTCCCATTTAAAAAGTATGCTTTTTCTTAATCTCTGCAATGTTAAACGCATCATCTTGGCTAAAGTTTATAACCTTTTCTAATTCTTTTTTTATAAGCTGGGCTTTGCAATCTTTCAAATGCCTCTTTGCTCTTTTCATCACGCTTTTTATCTTATCTCTTGCGTTAGCAATCATCGTATAGACAAATATAAACCCAAGCATAATGTACACTGTATTCATGTTCATCGCAATTACTTCCTTTTAAATTATTTTATACATTAATTATATAAGTTTTGTATACGGTTGTAAATAGCTATATTATTACTTTAATCACATTTTTCTCTTTTACATACTGCTTTTATTTATTTGTTTCTTTTCTACGGTTATATTGTATAATCTAGTAGTAGTATAAAAACATATATAGAACGTATATGACAAAGAAAGGATGTAAAAATGAAATTCATTGATAATATAGATATTAATCATTATACAGATTTTATCTTACAAAATGACTACTGCACCATTTTTCAATCTCCTGAATGGACTCAAATAAAAGATAATTGGGATTTTTAAACGTGTTGGAGTTGTGGATGATAATAACAATCTATTAGCGACTGCACAAATTCTTATAAGAAAAAGGTATGTGGTATCTACCTAGAGGTCCTCTATTAGATTATAACAACATAGAATTACTTAACTATTTCTTAGAAAATCTAGCTAAATACGCTAGAAAGAATAAAAAGCTAAACTTGTGAAAATAGATATACCTAAACCTTTAAATAATGAAAAACTAGAAGCATTTAATAAAAGAATTAGAAAATCTAGTAGATAAAAATATATTAAATGCCTTTAAATCGAACAAATTTTCTCATCGTGGTTTAACTATGAAAAATGAGCGATACTATTCAACCTCGTTTTAACGCTGTAACGATGTTAGAAGATTTCCTGAAAAAAACTTCTAAGCACACTAAACGTTTATTAAAAAGATGTAGATAAGCGTTTTTGTAGAAGTTAGACAAGTTGAAATAGATAAGTTAGATGACTTAATGTTTGTTTTTAGAATGTACTGAAAATAGAAAAAAATATTTCTTTACGAAACAGAGATTATTTTAAAAAAAGCTATGGAATTATATAAAGAACGTGCACTTGTTTTATATAGCGTATCTCGATATTGCCAATGCATTAGCTAAGACTAGAGAAACTCTAGAACAAGAAATACTTAAACTTGGCGAAAATATGCATAAGAAAAGAAAAAAACTTTGGAAGATCAATTTAATTCTACAAACAAACTAATTGAATTCTTCGAAAGTTTCAATAGTACACAAGAAGAAATACTTTGTGGAGTTATTTCTATCGCCTATGGAAAAATGCTGAGATGCTATATGCAGGAATGAACGATAAATTTTCTAAAAATTCCAGCACAGTATAAAACATATGTTGATAGCATGTTAAAAATGAAAGAACTAGGATGCACTACTGCTTCCATGGGAGGTATCGAAGGTGATTTAAACGATAGCCTTTTAGCATTTAAATCTAATTTTGCCCCTAATATTGTTGAATATTATGGAGAGTTCGATTTAGTAATCTCACACATTCAATCTAATGTACAACTACGGTTTACCATTAAGAAGAAAAAAATATTAAAACTAATCAAAAGATAAAAAAACAAGTCTGTAAATCACTATGGTTTACAGACTATTTGTTTTAATCTACTATTTTTAATGTATATAAAAAGAAAATTGTTATTATAATTTCCAAGTAATTTTGTTCATTATCCATCCAAATATAACTGAAACAGTGCAATAATAAAAGATTATATGTAATCCTTGATATGAGTATTCTATACTGTTAATGCCATTAACTTGACTAGCATATACTAAACCATAGATTGATGCCATAAGAGTTTGGCCTAATGTTCTTAATAATAAGCTAAAAGTAGTCGCTATATTAAGTTGTTCTTTAGGTACAACTTCTTGGAATGCTACTTGTGCTGATGGGAAAAATCAAACCATGACCAAGTCCAAGGAAAGCACCACTAATCGAAATATAGTAATAAGAAACACCTATTGGAGCAAAGGCCATCATAAATACTGAAACAGCTATCGCTATAAAACCTATATTTATAAGTTTTTCAAACGACCATTTACTTATAAATTTAGCAGAAAATCTCGTTGCTAACATAACTGCGATAGAACTAAAGATCTGTGTTCCGCCAGCCATGGTTGCACTAGTTCCTAAAACAACCTGCGCCCACATTGGAGCGTAAATACTATATCCAATAGCAAAAGCATAAACAAGTACCATAATTAGATTTTTCGTAATGTAAGACATATTCTTTAATAAACTTATTGGCAGAATCGGTTCTGTTTCCTTTATTTCCCACTTCCATAGCATATAACCACTAACAATAACAAACATTGCTAGTAAACTATTCATAAATATATTAAGGCTCGGAAGATTACTAATCCAATAAAGAATAACTCCTGAAATAATAACTAATAGTCCACTTCCAATGTAATCAACTCTTGGTTTTTGTGAAATTACAGTTTCCTTATAAAAAATTTGAATTAATACTAAAGAAACTACTGAAAATGGAACAAGGCTAAAAAATATCCAAGACCACCCCAATACATCAACTACAAAACCTCCAGCAATAGGACCTAAAATACTTGCCACACCATAGAAGGCTGTTACCCATCCTAAAGCAACGGCTCTTTCTTTCGCATCAGGAAAAAGCTTAGCATATATTACAAAAGGAATAGAAATCATTCCTCCTATACCAATACCCATTAATCCTCTAGCAAACACCATCATCCAGATATTTACAGAAAATCCTCCTAGTATAGAAGCTATTGCGAAGATTAAAATTGATAATTGAAATGCTTTTTTATTACCTATTACTTCTCCAAGCTTACCCCAAAGGACAGTAGTCATGGCTATAAAAAATAATAACATGGAAGTTAATAGACCTAATTGATTTATACCATTTAAATCCTTTATAATTTGCGGTAATGCTGTATTCAACATTGTTGTATCAAGTCCGCCTATAAAATTAGCTAAAAGCAAAGCTATCATAGATAAACGTTTTTGAATTTTTCGTCATTGTATTTCCTTTCAGTTCTTTTCAATTTATTTTCAACACATTTATTTATTATATACTATCTTTTCTATTTTCGAAAGATTAAGAATACATAATAAGGAGCGACTTAAAATCGTAATTTCGTGAAATCGATCTTGTCAGAGTTACCACCTCTATATTTACTAGATATCTAGAAATTTGTTTATAAAGAAAATTTTTTTCTATCAATTAATCACTGCATTTTGGTATTAATAATTCTATTTTTTTGATAAAATAATCTTTTTGAATTAGTATATTCAAACTACTATAAGACTGTAGAAATAAATTTGAAAAATAGAATTTAACAGACTTCAATAGATTAATGGTTATGTTCTAGATGATAACCAGCGATTATATAGTTTATATTTTTTTCATTTTGTTCTTTATAGTGGTGGAAATAAAATGCTGTAGCATTTTATCGAGGAAAAAGAAAGATTACAAGCTTTCTTTTTTTGGTCGGAAAAACAATCTTTTCTTTGAAAAGTTGGTTGAAGACGTCTCGCACCACAATAAAAAGAACAAATGTATAAAAATGTAATTTAAGTATTACAAAAAAATACCCATATAAAAATTAAAAGAGCTGAACTCTTTAATGATTTCATTGAAATTACTATTGAGCCAGCTCTTTGTTTAATTATATTTTTACAA
>BNJU01004992.1_pt1 | contig 76178 bp, 107 predicted proteins | sample 8539281 | NCBI WGS metagenome assembly BNJU01 (sample SAMD00202456, study PRJDB9452) | human saliva metagenome | isolation source: human saliva | place: Japan
CATGACACGGTCATAGTTGATCTTTTGATTGGGATTCATCACTTAGAATTTCTTCTACATCGATCATACTCTTCTCCTTTTCCTCTTGCTATTGTACCACAGGATGATCCTTTGAGCAATTAGGTTTTCGTGCTTTACTCAGTTTTTAAGTCCTTGTCCAATACCTTGCCCATCCTTTTTAGACCGATTATTAAGATAGGGTAGGTTAAAAGCAAGATAAGACCTAAAACTAAAAAGACCGCTACAAGACCCCAACGATCAATCAACCAACCTGTCAATGGGAAAATGACAATCATGGAAAGACTAAAGAGCATGGAATTGATACTAAGCATAGTTGCTCTTACACTGGAAGGTAAATAACCTTGTAAGTCATTGAAATAGATCGGCTGATAAACTGCATAAAGTGTATCAGTTAAAAGATATACAAGAAGAAAAGCAAAGGGGGTTCCTGAAAACACCAACAACAAGGCCAAGCCCGTTAGTGCAACAAGAGTCGGAAAAACTCGATTACTATTCCATTTTTTACCGATTTGACTAGCTACATAAACCGCCAATAGATTTAGCAAACTACCAATCAGCATAACCAGTGAAACTTGCCATCCTGCTAAGTCACTTATTTTCTGTTGATAGTAAAAGTAAAACATGCACATGAGTGTTCCAACTAGCTGATAAGTCATCATCCAATAAAAGAGTACTGGCTTTTCATGCCATTCTTTTCGAACTTGCAGGACAATCGTTTTAAAAGTTAAGGCTTCGTTTTTCTCTCTCTTAGCCATTGGTTCTTTCACAAAATAAATCAAAATGATAGAAAGAAATGAAAATCCTATAGCAATCAGATAGGTCCAAGCCAAGGCTCCGTGAATAAAGAAGCCTGCCACAACTGTACCTAAGGTTCGGGTGACTTCTGCCACACCAGACAAAAAACTAGAAATCTGAAGATAACGGTCCTTTTGACCTGCTTCAACTGTTGAATCATATAAAAGCGGTACTGGTCCCTGAATCAAAAATTATAAGACCAAGCGTTGACCATCATAGCAAAAAGCATAAATCCAAAAATTCCCCTGACCAAACAAAAATCAAGATAGAGGACACAATACTAGACAAGCGAGCCAAATAGAGATTGGTCTTGTAGCTAAATCGATCGGCCAACATACCAGACGGGATTTCACACAAGAGACTTGTCCCATGAAAGATACTTTCTAATAGACCGATTTGAAGTAAGGAAAGACCATTTTGGATGAAAATAAAATCCAAAAACTGGTAATCCCAAAATAAGAAGTGAATTCGAGACCTGCTAGGAGTGGAATATTGCGTTTGTAAGTTCTTTTTAAACATTATTTCTCTTTCAATATGTAATATGAGTTTTTCTAAAAGACTTACTTAGAGTTGCCTACATTTTCTCCACCTCTTTCATTTAAAGTGAGAGTGGGACAGAAATCGGTAATTCGTTAGAATTCGATTTCGTCGTCCCACCTCCGCACACTGTTGATGAGGGCTGTGATAAAGCTGATAAAATCAGCGTAGTAGAGCCCACTCAACTACTGCGTCTTGCTCGATAATCGAAAGATCAATTGAGAGGCCAGGACGTTTTGTCCCAGCCTCATGGTTATTAGGTTTGATACGGTGCAACATACGTGGGAATGGAATGGCTTCACGGATGTGTTTAGTTCCAGCTGCAAAAGTTACCATACGCTCGATACCGATACCAAATCCACCGTGTGGTACTGTACCGTATTTACGAAGGTCAAGGTAGAATTCGTACTCTGTACGATCCATGCCAAGTTCATCCATCTTAGCTACAAGAGCATCGTAGTCTTCCTCACGCATAGATCCACCGATGATTTCTCCATAGCCTTCTGGAGCAAGCAAGTCTGCACAAAGCACGCGCTCTGGATTTCCAGGAACTGGTTTCATGTAGAAGGCCTTGATGTCTGCTGGATAGTTCATGACAAATGTTGGCACACCAAAGTGGTTTGAAATCCAAGTTTCGTGTGGTGAACCGAAGTCATCACCATGCTCAAGATGTTCGTAGTCAGCATCTTCATCATTCTCATGCTCTTGCAAGAGGTCAATGGCTTGATCATAAGTGATGCGTTTGAATGGCTCTGCAATGTAGCGTTTCAAGAGTTCTGTATCACGTTCCAAGGTTTCCAAGGCTTGAGGCGCACGATCAAGAACACCTTGAAGAAGAGCTTTTACATAAGCTTCTTGCAAGTCAAGTGACTCATCATGTGTCAAGTATGAGTACTCCGCATCCATCATCCAGAATTCAGTCAAGTGACGACGAGTTTTAGATTTTTCAGCACGGAATACTGGACCAAAGTCAAAGACACGACCTAGAGCCATAGCACCTGCTTCAAGATAAAGCTGACCAGATTGGCTCAAGTAGGCTGGTGTTCCAAAGTAGTCAGTTTCGAAAAGTTCTGTTGAATCTTCTGCAGCATTTCCTGAAAGAATTGGGCTATCAAATTTCATGAAGCCATTCTTGTCAAAGAACTCATAAGTTGCATAGATGATGGCATTACGGATTTGCATGACAGCAACTTGCTTACGAGAACGAAGCCACAAGTGACGGTTGTCCATCAAGAAGTCTGTTCCATGTTCTTTTGGAGTGATTGGGTAATCTTGAGATTCACCGATCACTTCGATGTCTGTAATATCCAACTCGTAACCAAATTTAGAACGTTCGTCTTCTTTGACAATCCCTGTCACAAAAACAGATGTTTCTTGGCTTAGGCGTTTGATGGTGTCAAATTTTTCAAGACCTACTTCTTCTCCAAATTTTTCGATAAAGTTTGGTTTAAAAGCAACACCTTGGAAAAAGGCTGTTCCGTCACGCAATTGTAAGAAGGCAATTTTTTTCCTTTTTCCTGACTTTGTTAGCAACCCAAGCACCGATAGTGACTTCTTGACCAACGTAGTCTTTTACTTCGATAATTGTTACACGTTTTGTCATCATTTATCTTCCTTTTTTTGTTTAACTTGTCTCAAAGACATTATTACCCACTATTGTACCACAAATAATGCCTGATAGCTAGATTCTATCAGAGAAAAATCTCAGGTTTTATCCAAAAAAATCTCCGTCAGGACGACGAAGATCTTATTTTTATTTTTCCATAAATTGGTGCAAGCGACGAATAGCTTCTTTGAGTGTATCTAGGTCTGTCGCATAGCTGAGACGGACATTCTCTGGTGCTCCAAATCCTGCTCCTGTAATCAAGGCCAGACCAACTTCCTCAAGAATTGCCGTTGTAAATGCTGTTACATCGCTATAGCCTTTCATCTCCATAGCTTTTTTTGACATTTGGGAAGAGATGAAAAGCTCCTTGAGGTTTGACTACTTCAAAGCCAGGGACTTGGCACAAGAGTGGATAGATGGTATTGAGACGTTCCTCAAAAGCCTGACGCATAGTTTCTACAGAGTCTTGTGGACCAGTTAGCGCTTCGATGGTTGCATATTGAGATACAGCAGTCAGGTTAGAAGTTGTTTGACCCGTCAATTTGCTCATGGCAGCAATAATCTCTGGATCACCTACTGCATAACCTACCCGCCAACCAGTCATAGCGTATGCCTTAGACACTCCATTGATGACAATGGTTTGTTTGCGAATAGTTTCTGAAAGACTGGAGATTGGAACAAACTCATTCCCGTTATAAACCAAACGTCCATAAATATCATCTGCTAGGATAAGAATATCATGCTCAACTGCCCAATTTCCAATGGCTAACAATTCCTCACGAGAATAGATCATACCGGTAGGATTAGATGGTGAGTTAAGAACCAAGACTTTCGTCTTATCGGTTCGAGCTGCTTCTAATTGCTCCACAGTTACTTTAAAGTGATTGTCTTCCTTGGCTTGGACAAATACTGGTACACCTTCAGCCATCTTAACCTGATCCCCATAGCTGACCCAGTAAGGAGTAGGAATGATTACCTCATCTCCAGGGTTGATCACAGCCATAAAGAAAGTATAAAGGGAAAACTTGGCACCAGTCGCAAAAGTCAACTCGTTAGCTGCTACAGAATACCCATAATAACGTTCAAAATAGGTATTGACTGCTGCTTTTAATTCAGGCAAACCTGAAGCCACCGTATAGAAAGAAGCACGTCCATCTCGAATGGCTGCAACAGCAGCATCCTGAATATTTTCAGGAGTATGGAAATCAGGCTGACCCAAGGTTAAAAAAAGAACATCCTTTCCTTCCGCCTTTAATTTCTTTGCTCTTGCATCACTAGCCAGAGTGACACTTTTCTTCCATTTCTAAGACACGTTTGGATAATTTCATAGCTTCTCCTTTTCGAGTATGACTCCCGTTTCAAAATCAACCAGATAGTAGTCTCCACCAGACTTGATTTCCCAGACGGGCTTATCAGCGTAACGTCCAAAGGTAATCGTGTCGATCTCAGTTGCTCCTTTTTCTCTAACAACTGCTTCTGCTTTTTCTTGTGAAGTACCACTTTCTAGTTGATACACATAGATTTTTTGACTATTTTTCTCAATTAAAACAGCTATTGGCTTTTGATTTTTTTATCTTGGCCGAGGACACTATAGTAGCTTTCTAAACCATTAAAAAAGTCAATCTGACTAACCGTTTCTAGATTCGCATACTGCTTGGCCAGTCTCTCCCCTTCTGTCTTTGCAGTTCGATAAGGCTTCATACCAAGCCAAACCAAATAAAGAAAGGAAGAGGTCACAACTAGAGCCAGCATGGTTAAGCCAATACTGTACTGAAATAATAGGAATTTTTTTCTTTTTTTCTGTCTCATTTTCACTCGTCTATTTTACCATCTATCCTTCTTTATTACAAGTGAATAGAGGGATTGTTCTTGGATTTTTATAGGACTTGATTGGCTAGCTGGAGAAGGTCCAAACTAGCCTTACATGGACTTTCCTTTAACTCTCCATGAATAGAATTTTGCCTTTAGGTTATACTTTTAACAAAATATTTTTGATTGCTGAGCAAATTCCTTGAAAATCATTTTGTTTTTGTTGTAACATTGTGTGTAACAACAAAGGGAACTCTGATTAAAATCTAAAGGAGACTTCCTATGTCTAAAAAAGTATTATTTATCGTTGGTTCACTTCGTGAAGGTTCTTTCAACCACCAAATGGCATTAGAAGCTGAAAAAGCACTTGCTGAAACTGTTGAAGTCAGCTACCTTGATTACTCAGCTATTCCACTCTTTAGCCAAGACCTTGAAGTTCCAACTCTTCCAGCTGTAACAGCAGCTCGTGAAGCAGTTCTTGCTGCTGATGCTATCTGGATCTTCTCTCCAGTCTACAACTTCTCCATTCCTGGTACGGTGAAAAACTTGCTTGACTGGCTTTCACGCGCCATTGACTTATCTGATACACGCGGAGCATCTGCACTTCAAGATAAGATTGTTACAGTATCATCTGTAGCAAATGCTGGACACGATCAACTCTTTGCGATTTACAAAGACCTCTTGCCATTTATCCGTACACAAGTTGTCGGTGATTTTACTGCAGCTCGTGTCAATGATTCTGCTTGGGCAGATGGTCAATTAGTTCTCGAAGATAGTGTTGCAGCATCGCTAAAAATTCAAGCCGAAGATCTGCTTAAAGCCATTCAATAAAAGTCCCAAACTGTCTTAACTAACAACCAAAAAAGCTATAGGAGAGAAAAAATTACTCCTATAGCTTTTTGTTGTTAATCGACTAATTCTTCTACTAAGGCACTGTGTTTGAGAGGTAAACTACACATGACCAAGAGGAAGATGAAAGATGACTGAATCCAAAATAGAGCCAAGTCAAAAATTCCATGTACTGCTACTACAGTTAGGAATGAAAGATAAAGACCAACTATTGGACGTTTACTAGGTACCTGACTCATATCAATCAGCATACGGATTGGAGTCGCTGAAGCAATCCCTAAAAGCACTGTACCCACCACACCGTAGCTTAAAATCGTGTCAATGTAGATACTATGAGCATGTTCATGATAAGGTGCTCCGATACGTGGGAAAGAGTGCATATAGGTCAGAGGACCTTCACCCCAGAAGGGATTTTGCTTAAACAAAGCCATCCCAGCATTCCAGATTGACACTCGTTCTTCCATAGATGAATCCAAGGTCCCCATCCGAACTCCCAAATCACTTGAGAATAAAAATGCTAAGCCAACGCCAAAAACTCCAATACTAAGCCAGAAGGCACGCCAGTTTTTAATGGTTGTAAAGAGATAAATGATGGCTCCAAAGATGATGGCTGGAAAAGCTGTTCTATTTTGGGTGAAATTCAAGCCAAACAAATTAGCAAAGATGGCAAACATGGAAAAGACTCTTAACCATCTTAATCGAGTCGTACTAATCAGGTAAAAACCAATCATAATACAGAAGCAGCAGATAATCCCATAATAATTAGGGTTAAAGAAAGCAACCTCAGCCCTGTTTTGATGCCATACCTGCATCCTTGGTGATAGGAAGGTATAATCAAATTTCTTTACAATTTGGAAATGTTCCAATGCTGCAAAAGCCGCTGCCAGAACACTTAAAGATAAAATACCCTGTAAGGTCAAGCGGAAAAACTTAGGAGTTAACTGGGCTTGATAATAGTAAAAGAAAATGGCAAAAAGTAACATGCTCACCGAGGCCACTACCCCCATCACATTTTGTGCTAAGAGAGAAATAGCGGTACTATAGGCAATAAAAAAGAGCAAGACAGGGTGCTGAGATAAACGTTTCAGAATTCCCTTCATCTCCCCAGTATAAACTAACCAAAGTAAGTAGGAGAAAAATAATTACGAAAAGATAAAAAGGGAGAAAAATGCTCAGAATCACTCCAAGGAGAATTCTTTCTTCTTTCGATAAGCCTTTTAACTTTTCAATGACACCTATTGATTTCACAACAGATCCTTTCCTTCTGAATATTAAATTCAGATAAATAAGCTATTAAAACATTTTACCACTTTTTCAAAGGATTTGAAAACCACTTTTGCCCATACCATGGATACTAAAAACTCGGTAAAAATTTTATAACATAGAAGATTATCCTAAAAAGCTCTCCCTTTTTTTGAAAAATATGGTACAATAACATTAATTGCTAGAAAGGTCTTACCATGAAATCTTACCAAGAAGTTTATAAAATTTTAGCTACTGAAAAAGACTATGTAAGTGGAGAAAAAATCGCTGAAAGATTAAACCTATCCCGAACCTCTGTATGGAAGGCTATCCAGCGTCTCCAACAAGAAGGGCTTGAGATTGACAGCATTAAAAATCGTGGCTATAAACTCCTTCACGGTGACCTTATCTTGCCCCAAGAGATTGAAGACCAGAGCCCCGTCACTGTCCGATTTAGACCCAAGACCAAATCAACGCAAACCGATGCCAAAGAAGCTCTGGAGGCTGGTGCTAAAGGAGACACTCTCTATCTCTCAACTAGCCAAACTTCTGGACGTGGACGTTTTCAACGTCCCTACTTTTCTCCTCCTCAAGGCGGGATTTATATGTCCCTGCATCTCAAACCCAACCTTCCTTATCAAGACCTCCTGCCTATACCCTCTTAACTGCTGGAGCTATCTACAAGGCTATCAAGAATCTTAGTCTGATTGATGTGGATATCAAGTGGGTTAATGACATTTATCTGAATCAGAAAAATTGCTGGTATCCTGACCGAAGCAATTACTTCTGTCGAAACGGGACTGGTAACAGATGTTATCATCGGAGTGGGAATCAACTTTTCTATTACTGATTTTCCCAAAAACCTACAAACAAAAGCTGGAAGCTTATTCCAGCAAAAAGCCCCTATCACTCGGAATGAACTCATTGCTGAGATTTGGAAATGCTTTTATGAAACAGAAGTCGATGAACTCCTCTATCTCTATAAAAACGCTCCATCGTTTTAGGAAAAGAAATTTCCTTTTCAAGAAGGATCAAGAAATATATCATAGGAAAAGCCTGTGACATCTCTGATCAAGGACAACTGCAGATAGAATTAGCCACTGGTGAAAAAAATTTGGCTCAATAGTGGCGAAGTTTCGCTGACTAAATGGTAGTTCTCTAGCATCAAAAAATCGACCTTTCTTATTGAAGGTCGATTTTTTTGATCTATTATTTTTCAAACGTTCAACGTCACGCGCGATAACAAGTTCTTCATCTGTTGGAATGACAAGTACACGAATTTTTTCATGCATCAGTTGAGATATCTCCAGTCACACCAAAGACATTTTTCTCTGGGTCTACATCACAACCGAACCAAGAAATGCCTGAAATAACTTTCTCACGTACACCAGCTGCATTTTCACCAACTCCTGCGGTAAAGATAATAGCATCTGCTCCGTTTAGGACAGCCAAGTATTGCCCGATGTATTTTTGGATACGGTCAACGTACATTTCAAGAGCCAATGTTGCATCAGGATCACCTGCTTCCATTGCTGCTTGAACATCACGCATATCACTAGACTTACCTGAAACACCCAGCAATCCTGACTCACGATTGAGGATACGACTGATGTCCTCAGGCTTGTTAAAGTCCTCTGTATATTGCATTAAATAAGGAATGATGGCCGGGTCAATATCCCCTGTACGAGTTCCCATCATAACACCACCAAGTGGAGTGAATCCCATTGAGGTATCAACAGATTGACCGCCCTTAACAGCTGTAATAGAAGCACCATTACCGATGTGACAGGTAATCAATTTCAATTCTTCAAGTGGACGTCCCAAGAGTTTCGCTGCTTCTTGAGCAACGTACTGGTGGCTTGTACCGTGCGCTCCGTATTTACGAACCTTGTTTTCTGTATAATACTTAGTTGGTAATGGATAACGGTAGGCTTTTTCTGGCATTGTTGTGTGGAATGATGTGTCAAAAACTGCTACACTAGTGATCTCTGGCAACAATTCTTTAAAGGCACGAATTCCAGCAGCATTTGCAGGGTTGTGCAATGGAGCAAGAAGTCCTAGTTCTTCGATTTTTTCTAGAACATCCCCTTCAACGACTGTAGACTCTTTGAAGTACTCTCCACCTGCAACAACACGGTGTCCAACACCAGTAATTTCATCATAAGCTTTGATAATATCAAAACGGATCAAGTCATCAAGCAAGATTTTTACAGCCAAGGTATGGTTTTCAATATCAAGAACTTGCTGTTCTGAACGACCATCGAACTTAACTGTGGAAACTGAATCCTTCAATCCAATTCGCTCAATCAAACCTTTTGCAAGTACTTTTTCTTCTGGCATTTGGTACAGTTGCCATTTTAAGCTAGAGCTCCCAGCGTTAATTGCAATGGTTTTTGTCATAATTTATTCCCCTTTTTAAGCGTTTTCAACTATTATATCAAAATTTATACTAGATTTCATGTTCTTGACACCAATTTTGAAAATTTTCCTTAAATTCCATCAAAATTTCAGGGTCCCGAAGACTGGCAAGTGGATAAACAAATGGCTCGATATCCTGCGCTAGCTTCTTTTGTAGAACAAAAATGGTCTTAGACTGTGCTCCTTGAGCAAATAGATCCTCTGGCAAAGTTACCATAGCCACTAGCTGAGCCTGTTCAGTTAACCATGTTTTCAGGAGGTCACTTTGAGGACTCGTCAAGAGATTGCTAGGAGCAAGGAAAATCGCGAACCCTCCCGTCTTAAGATACTTGAGAGATTGCTCCATCATCAAATGGTGAGCGTAAGTGTGTTCATCCTTAGCTGCCACTTGGTAACGTGAGGCTATTTGATCATCTGGATAGTAGCCGATCGGTAGGTCACTCACAATGACATCACTTTCTTTGAGAACCTGCGGCCGCACAGCATCACCCTGTACAAAGGCTGCCTGAAGATCCATGACTTCTGCCATACTTGCCGCCAGATCAATCAAGAGATCATCAATCTCAATCCCCAGGTAGTCTACTTTTTTGTTCATAGATGTCAAGAAATTAGCACCCAGAATTCCCATCCCAGAACCCAATTCTAACAGACTCAAGGCTTCAGTTGGCCAAAGTTGCTCGATGATAAAAATCATCAAGTGACCAATCGCGTCAGGTGTAAACTGGTGATTAGCCTGAAGAGGTTCCGTTTGCGAAGCTTTCATCAATAGGAATTGGTAGGTCCGTAGCCACTCCTCTTTTCGAAGTGCCAAGCGTTTTAGAGCCTGGTTATTTTTGACTTGCTCCAAATTGGTTTTGGCCATCTAGAGTAAATCCCATTTTGTTCAATCAAGGCATCGTAAAAATTTGTCGCTAAATCGTTTTGAATGATTTGGACGTTTTCTAGTAAATAAGTATATGCTTGTTCAATTTTTTTCAAAATCCATAACTCTATCTTATCAAAAATAGTGTCCTTTTTCCAGATTTTCATAATTTTGAAAATGAAAAAAGAAAATCTACCTTCTCAGTAGACTTTCTCTGTTTCATGATTATTTCCAAGCACCGCTGCCATCTACATAGTAGCCGTCTGGTGTGTATGTATTGCGAAGCATTTTACCAGATGAAGCCAGATAGTACCACTTACCATTGTCCTTGACCCAGCCTGTTGCCATTGAACCTGAATCTTTTAGGTAATACCATTCACCCTGATCCTTGACCCAGCCTGTCGCCATAGAACCTGACTTGTTTAGGTAATACCAAGTGCCACCATCTTTAAGCCAGCCTGTTGCCATAGAACCTGAATCTTTCAGGTAATACCAAGACCCATTATCATATAACCAATCAGCTGAAATCATGGCTCCTGATGGTTTAAAGGCATACCAACTGCCATCTTGATAGAGCCAAGTTTGATTGAACATGACTCCTTTGTCATCCATAAAGTACCAGCTTCCCTGATCCTTGATCCAAGCATTTTGAACTAAATTACCTTGTTTTTGATAGTACCAGTTGTGTTTTGATTTTAGCCAGCTTTCTGATTTTACAATTGGATAAAGTTCTTGGAAAGATCCCCCACCCTTGTAGTAATGACTGATAGATTCTGGTTTTGTAAGTTTTAACTCACCATTGTCATAGTCTTCCCAAGCATAGACTTTTTGACCATTGACAGTTTCTGGTAAGGTAGCTGTGTAGGTCTTGGTTTGATAGTCCCATTTAGTATCAAGGTAGGTGTATTGATCATTTGATTCTTTAATATGGTAGTAGCCACTCTTTCCACCATTATATACGTCATCTACCACTTTAGTGGACCAGATCTTTGTTTCATTTCCACTCTTGGCTTCTACTTTGATATCTCCTCTGTAGCCATAAGGTACGTAGAAATTCAGGTAACGCCCCTCTGTACCGACCATAGACTTGTTTTTCTCTTGAGCTAGGAAATTGACTGTCTGATCCTGACCATTTAAAGTAACTTTCCACTCGATTTTCTCGTTGCTAGCCAAGTCTGATACTTTGATATCTACTTCATGGCCATTATTAAATCGAAGAATTTTGCCATCTTGATATTGAACACCACCCTTGATAACCCATTCTTCTTCCAATTCGAAGGCCTTTCCTGAATGAGGGAAAGCTAGTAAAGCTAGACTTGCTAGAGACAAACCAAATAGTGTAATTTTTTTCATAGGATTTCCTCCTGTTTTTTATGTTAATTATATCACTATGCTATTTTTGACAAAAAGATATCTAAATCTTTTTAAAACATCGTTAGGATACTTCCAAAATTCATCCTATTTCTAGAATCAAAAAAACAAGGAATCATTTCCTTGCTTTTTGCTTTATTCTTCCTCTTCTTCAGAGTCTTCGTCGTCTTCTTCATTAAGATCGACTTCTTCATCTAGATCATCTGGTGCGATTTCGTTGATTTCAGCATCGTAGGCTTCAACTTCATTCTTCTCGTCATCTGGATTTTCATCGTCATAAGAAAGGGCTGGGTCTTCTTCGTAAGCATCCTCATCTTCAGGATCATCTGCACCATAATCAATGGCATCTGAATCTCCGTCCATGAAGGCATTAACACGTTTTTTCTTAGCTTTAGGTGCTACTTCTTCATCGTCACTTTCTTCAAGAGCAATGATTTCCTCATCGATTTCATCGACTCCATACCATGAACGAAGGCCCCATTTATTATCTCCAAGAGAGATAAAGCTTCCGTCAAAGTTCAACTCTGTATAAAACAAAGGCAAAGCTTCACGAATGTCACTGTTTGAAGTACCAAGATAATTTTGGATTTCATTCACTAAATCACTAAAATGCATCTCGTTATCACGACCACGAAGTTCTAAGATGGCACGAGCCACCTCAATCATAGATAGTTCACTTTTTCTTGCCCAGCAAATACTTCCTAATTCCAAAGCGTTTCTCCTCAATTATTACTACTATTGCCAGAGTGGATAAACTCTGATCTCATTTTTATCATGTACTCTTTATTGTACGATAATTTTGCCTAATAGTCAAAGGTTTAGAAGAAATAAATGTGAAATATTTCAGCTAATTGAAAGACCTGGGAGATACACTCACAGGTCTTTTGATTTATTTATGACTCAAAGATGCAGCTCCAATGTCAACCACAAACTGCAAGAGGATTCCTACCTAGATAAAGGATTATTTGTTGCGCCAGATTAAGTAAAAGGCCCCTTTCAGGTCCTGCCAGTAGTTCCGTTTCATAATGTCTCACTTCCATTCTATCATTCCCCTAGAATAGTGGAAAAGCCTCTCTCTGTCAATCATTTATCACAAAGAAAAAAGGCTGGGAAAACCAGCCATTTTCACACTATTCTGCTAAGAGTACTTCCTTAATCGTTTGTTTTTGGAGTTTTCTGTTGGATAGATAAAAGAGACTTTCATAAACCACAGCAAAAACGATCAAAGTCCAGAAGCAAACATTCCCATCAAAGTGATGCTCAATCTTTTCAGGTACCGTGTCTTTGATCACACCAATCAAAATTTCCATGATGCCATATTGATAAGCTGTCCCAAGAACAAATCCTAGATAGGCCCAGAAACGATAGGGAGCGAGAATATGACCTTGGCATTCACGATCGGTGTAGCCAAATGCCTTCATCAAGGCCAAGGTTTCGCGACTTTCTGAGACGACAATCCCCAATGACAAAAAGAGGATTGAGAAAGAAAGAATCAAACCAATCATAATCATCATGGTTTGGATGATGTCATCTGTGTAGTTCCTTAGCCCAAAAGACAATTGAACCATGGCTGCGAAACACATGGAGCCAAAGATCACAAAAAACAGTATAGATTTTCTCCCCCAAATCAGTGATGAGGACAGCTCTTTTAGGAAGGCCTTCTCTTTCTTAGGAGCCCTCTTTCTCCTTTGGGCCTTGATTGGTGTTGGAGATTTTTTCAATAAGCGAAGGGCCGACGTTTGTAGTTGTCTTCTAGCATAGCCAATCGCAAGGAACATAAAGAAGATCGTTGGCAGGATCACCAAAGCAACTAAGAGCTCCCAATGAAAATGAATGGTAATGTCTGGCAAAATCCCCTTCCCATTGCGAAAGTCATAAAAATGCCCCATCATAAGAAAAGAAGCTAAATAGCTAAGAAATGCTGGCACCAAAACTGAGCCCAAATACCCAAAATCGTTTAGCCAACTGGCCATTGCTGTAGCCCAAGGCCTTTAAAATTCCTAATTGTTCCTTGTGGTCGTCAACAAATTGTTTGATATAAAAACACATGAGAAGGACCGACGTCAAGGACAAGACGACCCCACTGACCATGGCCACCATCCAAGAAAGCGAAACCTGGGCATCATAGTAGGTCTGAATCATGGGATTGGTTTTCGAAATCTCTAATTGCTCGATGTCCAGATAAAAATTTAAGAAGAGATTGGCCACAAAAACCGCACAGGCTCCAATGATACTGACGACAACTAATTTTCGAATATCTTTTTACTGAAAAACATAGCTTACCATCCAATCTCATAGGCAGTCTGAGGCTGATCGTTGATCACAACTTCGGTAATCTTGCCACTATTGACTCGAATGATGGTTCTGGCCATATCCGCAATATTTTGGTTGTGCGTCACCATGATGAGGGTAAAGCCGAGCTTTTCCTTCAGTTTCCAGATATAGTCGAGAATCTTGCGCCCTGTTTCTTCATCGAGGGCTCCCGTCGGCTCATCTAAGAAAAGAATCTCTGGCTTTTTGCCAAGGCCCGGGCAATAGAGACTCTCTGCTGTTCCCCACCCGACAATTCACTTGGATACTTGTCTAGCTTATCGCCAAGCCCCAAATTCTCGATGATCTGCAAAAAATCATGATTGTTTGCCAGGTCAGCTCCCATCTTTACATTCTGTCTGACCGTCAGATTAGGCAATAAATAATACTGCTGAAAAATAAAGGCAATCTTCTCACGTCTAAAGGCTGTCAATTGAGCATCCGTGAGTTGCGATAAATCCTGGCCTTGAATGAGGATATGTCCCTCGTCTACCTTTTCTAAACCTGACAGAACGTTTAAGAGAGTTGATTTGCCCGATCCAGAAGGGCCTAGGATAACCACATCATCCTGGTCTTGAATCTGCAAATCAATCCCTTTTAAAACCTTGGTTTGCCCGTAACTTTTGTGAACATTTTCTAGTTGAATCATTTTTTTCCTACCATTTCTTTGATGAGCGATTGACAAACCTCTGTCAGTAATCCAATTACTTCTTCCATGCTGAATTGATAAATACCAGAAGCAACCATAGAGGCCATCCCGTGCGAGTAAATAAATAGATGCTGGTACAGGCGACTAGCCTCCTCTAACGTCAAAGGATAGTCTGCGACAATCGAATCCAGAACCAATTGGTAACTATGATCCTTCATGGGAAGAAAATCTTGAAAGCGACGAATCGGATCTTTGCTAGGATTTTGGAAAAGCAATTGAAAAAGTTGGGGCTCTTTTGAGGCAAAAAGGATATAAGCAACCCCGACAGATCGAAAAGGCTTCTCATCTTCTAAAGCCTTGCGTATATACCCCACCACGACCATTTCCGCAGCAATAATAACCTCTGCTTGTAACTCAGACATATTAGCAAATTGCCCAAAAATGACTCTTGGTGTGGCGCCCAGTTTCTCTGCTAATGCTCTAGCCGTCAAACTAGACATTCCCTCTTCTCTAACCAATTGTAAAGCTGTCCCAATCATAGTCTCTTTACTAAATTTAACCTTTGGTGGCATAACACTCCTTTAACGCAACATTTGTTGCGCAACACTTGTTACCTAAAAGAATACCATAACAAAAAAGACTTGTCAAGAAAAATCTGTAAAGCATAAAAAAACCAGCTCACTGATACAAGTGAAATCTGGTATACTAAATCTAGTCCCGAAGATTCGAACGGCGCTTGAAAACTTTACCCAGCAGAACCTCACACTAGCCATAGCCATAGATATCCGTTAGGTCAAGGTGTTGATGCCAATCGACAAGGCCCACCTCCACCTCATCTTCACTCATCTGGCTGATCAGCATCATCCCAAGGACAATGATTAATAAACACTCATTTTCAGCAACATCAATATAGTTCATGTCCTCCTCCTTTTCATTCTTCTTTCATTATAAAGTAAAGAAGACCAGACAGCAATGAATTCGCAAAGCAAAAAAAGGTCTGAGACAAAAGTCTAACCTTAAATATAAAAAGCGAACAAAACGAGTTATCTGACACTCAGAATACTGTCTTGTTCGCTCATCTAATCTATCGATTTTTAAAATTTATAATAAAAGAATTCCTAAAAGCAAAAATCTTTTTGTCCCAGACTCCTCTTTTAGTGATAGCTTAAAGCTCGTTTAAAGGTTTTCCAAATACCTAAATCATCCGTTTGAAGGACCAGACTAGCATACATGCGTCCGATAAAGATGGTTGCAGTCACCGCAAAAGCAATCGTAATCATAAGTGAAATCCAAGCTTCCAAACCATTTGCATAGCCATTGATAGCTCTGAAAAGGCATAAAGAAGGTCGATATGAAAGGAATATAAGAACCGATTTTCAAAAATCAAATTGTCTCCTGCAGCGCCTAGGGCAGTAACGCCAACAAAACCAGCTATTATCAATACTCATCAACGGAGATAAAGCTTTCCCTGCATCTTCAGGTCGAGAAACCATGGAACCTAAGAAGGCTGCCAAGACTACATACATGAAGAGACTGACTAAGATAAATAATAAGGTGTTAAGCGAGAAGGCTTCTCCCAAGTGGTTTAGAAGTCCAGACTGGGCCAAGAAAGGCATATCCTTAAAGAATAAGATAGCTCCTAGTCCACCTACAACATAAATCCCAATATGACTTAAAATGACTAGGAGCAGGGCGATCATGCGGGCGTAGAAGTAATGGCTGGCACGAATACTTGAGAAGACCACTTCCATGATTTTAGTCCCTTTCTCACTGGCTACTTCTTGAGCAGTGACACTAGCATAAGTAATCAAAATCATATAGAGGAAGAAACCTAGTCCTGCAGCCGCAAAGGTTTGGACCATCTTTTTATTTTCCTTGGCTTCATCAATTTTCTCTGTAAATTGAACCGTTTGAGCCAAGAGTTTTTCCTGTTCCTGAGACAAATTTGCTGCCGAACGGTTGAGTTGGGATTGGAGTTCATTCAACTTAGAGGTCACTACTAACTTAATGCCGCTCTCTAGTGAAGTCTCACCATGATAGACTGCCTTGAGGACACTATTCTCCTGGTCAATGGTTAGATAACCTTTTATTTTTCTCATCTTTGATAGCGGCTTGGGCACTCGCTTCATCCTTATAGTCAAAGTTAAGACCATTGGTCGATTTAAGTTCTTCTGTAACAAGAGGAACAGAACTAACTACTGCTACCTTACTATTTTGAGCCAAGGAAGAACCTTGGAGAACACCAATCCCTCCGGACAGACCTAAAAAGAGGAAAGGCGAAATCACCATAAAGAAGAAACTCCACGACTTGACATGTCTTAGATAGGTTTCTTTGATTACAACCCACATATTTCTCATACATCCACCCCTGATTCTAGTTTAAAGATTTCATCGATTGTTGGAGCTTGTTGGTCAAAGGTCGCGATATATTGACCTTGGGTCAAGATTGGGAAAGAGTTCTCTACCTGCACTTTCATCATCCAAGATCAACTTCCAACTACCTTGCTTGGTCAAGCTAACCTGTTTAACATGAGGAAGATTCTCCAGTTCTTCCTTGCTTCGTTCACTTGAAACAAAGAGACGCGTTTTCCCGTATTGATTGCGGACCTCTTGAACCGGTCCATGCAAGACGACACGCCCATCACGAATCATGAGGATATCATCACAAAGTTCTTCGACATTGGTCATGACATGGTCAGAAAAGATAATAGTTGCGCCACGTTCTTTTTCTTTTAGGATAACCTGCTTAAGGAGTTCGGTATTGACTGGATCCAAGCCACTAAAAGGCTCATCTAGGATAATCAAGTCTGGTTCATGAATCAGAGTGATAATCAACTGAATCTTCTGTTGATTTCCTTTTGAGAGACTCTTAATCTTGTCCGTCAGTTTTCCCTTGACTTCCAGTTTTTCCATCCATTGAGGGAGTTTTTCCTTGACCTCCTTGGCATCCATGCCTTTTAGAGTCGCCAAGTAACGAACTTGCTCAAGGACTGTCAATTTTGGCATAAGACTACGTTCTTCAGGGAGATAACCAATGCGAGCATAGGTCTCCTGACGAATATCTTGCCCATCAAGATCAATCTCCCTTGATAGTCTAAAAATTTCAAAATACTGTGAAAAATAGTTGTTTTCCCAGCTCCATTTTTCCCAACCAGCCCCAAAATACGCCCTGGTCTTGCTTGAAAGTCAACACCAAACAAAACTTGCTTTTGGCCCAAAACTTTTCTCTAGATTTCTTACTTCGAGCATCATCCACCTCCGAAATTTATTGCACTCATTATACTCCTTTTGATAGCTTTTTACAATGATTTATGTACATTTTTAAATCTTTGTTTTAAAAGGATATTTACTGAATTGGTATTTTTATTGGCTCTTCGCCAAGTATTTTTATCCCCAGATTTTTAAGTGATAAATTTATTATACTCATTTCTTGATAAATCCGTTGGCTATGTCCTCAAATGTTCATTTTCAGTCCTGAATTGTTACTAGCAATCTTTCATCATCCTGCCTAGCTTATCGTGCTATTTTTATGGTATATTTTTGATAGACTTAAATTATCAAATGCAAAGAATCTGATATGACTTAAACTCAGAACCAAATAACAATAACTTAATCATTTGGGAAGCTGAACAGCCAAAAGCCGTTCTTCAGCTTGTACATGGCATGGTAGAATACGTGGAACGATATGAAGAATTTGCTCTATCCATGAATAACGAAGGCTTTACTGTTATCGGCCATGATCATCTCGGCCATGGCTATACTGCTCAAAATCCAAGTCAACTCGGAGTCTTTCCTGAATCTCCCGAGGAACTCATCGATGATATTGAAAGAGTGACCTCTTTTATTCAAGAAAGCTATCCAAAACTTCCAATCGTCCTTCTAGGGCATTCTATGGGTTCTCTTATGTGTCGCTATTATGTAGCTAAACGAAAACCACCCATTAATGCCTTAATTATCATGGCAACTGGTCAACAACCTCAGTTTCTAACTCGATTTGCTCTCATCCTAACAGAGTGCATCCGCCTTATAAAAGGAAATAAACACCGTAGTAAACTTCTAACCTACCTGTCCACTGACAGTTTTAACCGTAGTATTAAAAATCCTAAAACATCCGTAGATTGGCTCTCCAAAAATGAAGAATCTAACCAAGCTTATCTGAAGGATCCATTCTGTCAATTCATCCCTACTATTCCCATGTACAGATCCATTTTTTACTTCTCTAATCAAGTAGCTAGTAAGCAGGTAATCGATGAGATTCCAGCTCAACTCCCCATTCTCGTTATTTCAGGACAAGAAGACCCTCTGGGAGAAAATGGTAAAGGTATAGAAAGATTTGTAAAACTCCTAAAGGCTTCACATCTCGAAAGTGAGCGTCCGAGTAGTTGAAGAGGCTCGTCACGAAATTCTGAACGAAATCAATCGACAAGATACTTACCACTTCTTAGCTGATTGGATGACAAAAAATATGGATGGCTAACCTAGATATAGCAGTATTACATAGAACTTATTCCCCAAGTTGATTACATCATCAGGCTGAAGCTTGATGATTTTTTGTACTAAAAAATCCATCCCTAGGGATGGATTATAGACTGTTAACGCACTTCTGCATTCACTTTGTCTTCAAGTGATGCTTGAATTTTTTCCATGTAGCGTGCGACTTCTTCATCAGTCAAGCTATCTTCTGGATTTTGGAAGGTCAAGCTATAAGCCATTGACTTCATACCAAGTCCTAGTTTTTCACCTGAGAAGACATCAAAGAGTTTGATAGCTGTCAAATGTTTCACACCTGCAGCTTGAATGGCATCAACTACATCTTGGTGAGTCACTTCAGCTTTCAGAGAAGAAGAGCAATATCACGGCTCACTGCTGGGAATTTAGTAATTTCCACAAATGGAGCTGCTGGTTGAAGAGCTTTCTCGATAGCTGAAAGGTTGAGCTCTGCTACATAAGTTTCTGGAATATCGTAAGCTTTAGCTGTAACAGGATGTACTTGACCGAGGAAACCAAGGACTTGGTCACCGAGTGAAATCAAGGCTGTACGTCCTGGGTGAAGGCTAGCGATTTCAGAGGTTGCTGTATAAGTCACTTCAAGACCCAAGCGAGCAAAGAGAGCTTCCAAAATTCCCTTGGCATAGAAGAAGTCAACTGGTGTTGCCGCAGTTTGGAAGTCTTTTTCAGCAACTAAGCCAGTCAAGGCAAAGGCAAAGCTATTGATTTCATTTGGCAATTCTTCTTTTGGATTACCGATTTGCTCGAAGACTTTTCCAATCTCATAAAGAGCCAAGTTTTTATTCTTACGTGCTACGTTGTAGGCAACTGTATCCAAAATACCTGAAACCATATTTTGACGGAGAACTGAACGGTCCACAGTCATTGGCCACATGAGCTCCGTTAAGTTGCTTGGTACAGTCGTGAACTCCACTGCTTTTTCAGGAGTTGTCAGAGCGTAGGTGATGATTTCTGTCAATCCAGCACCTTCTGCAATGGTACGAACTTGACGGCGCAATTTTTGTGTAGCTGTTAATTCACCGGCTGTCCCATCATCTTTTGGAAGACTAGTTGGCAAGCGGTCATAACCATAGATACGAGCGATTTCTTCAAAGAGGTCTGCCTCGATAGTGATATCCCAACGACGACGTGGAACGCTAACTGTGAAGGCTTCAGCATTTCCAGAAAGGCCAAATCCAAGACGACGGAAGACATCCTCTACATCGGCGTAGGAAAGCTCTGTACCGAGGACACGGTTGACGTCAGCAAGAGTTGAAGAAACTTCCACATCAGAAGTGTCGAGCTCACCTGCTGAAACGATACCCTTCCGCACTGTAGCACCAGCCAATTCCTCAATCATGCTTGCTGCTGCATCAAGGGCTTCATTAACAGTTGCCACATTGATCCCTTTTTCAAAGCGTGATGATGATTCAGAGCGTAGGTTGAGACGACCACTTGTCTTACGGATAGATTTGCCATTGAAAACAGCAGCTTCAAGGACCACACGACTAGACTTTTCAGAGATTTCTGTAGCCTGACCACCCATGACACCTGCAAGGGCTACTGGTTTATCAGCAACAGTGATCACTAAATCAGTTGTTGCTAACTCACGCTCTTCCCCATCCAAGGTCACTAATTTCTCACCAGCACGTGCTTCACGCACACGGATTTCAGTCCCTTCAAAGGTATCCAAGTCAAAGGCATGCATGGGTTGACCAAAGTAAAGAAGGATATAGTTGGTCACGTCCACCACGTTATTAATCGGACGAATACCCTCGTTCATGAGGAGGTTTTGCAACCATTGTGGACTTGGTGCGATAGTCACATTGTCCAGGATACGAGCGGCATAGTAAGGCGCCTTGTCTGTATCAATGCTGACTGAAAGAGCATCCGATGCAGCTTGATCCGTTTCTGTTAAGATAAATTCTTTGAAGTTGACTGCTTTGTCATAGATAGCGGCTACTTCGTGAGCCACTCCACGCATAGAAAGGGCATCCGCACGGTTGGGTGTGATAGATAGTTCGATGATTTCATCATCCAAGTCTAGATAGGAGAAGACTTCCTCACCTGGAACAGCAGTTTCAGGCAAGATTTGGATTCCATCTGCAAATTCCTTTGGTACAACTGAGTCAGAAATCCCTAATTCACCAAGTGAACAGATCATTCCGAGAGATTCTAAACCACGGATTTTCCCTTTTTTAATCTTGTAGTTATCAGCAATGCGAGCACCCTGGAAGAGCCACTATAACTTTGATGCCTGCACGCACATTTGGTGCTCCACAGACGATTTGACGGGCTTCTTCTTCACCCACATTGACTTGGCAGACATGCAAGTGTGTTTCTGGCACATCTTCACAAGACAAGACTTCACCGACGACAATTTTTGAGAGACCAGAGGCTGGTGATTCCACACCTTCCACTTCGATCCCTGTAGTTGACATTTTTTCAGCTAACTCTTGTGAGGACACATCAATGTCCACCAATTCTTTTAACCATTTGTATGATACTAACATAATTCTAATTGTAAGGTCCCAGCAAGCGAGACCTTTTCAATTCCTTTCTTTTTCTTCGAGTCAGTCCTCACCATTTCTCAGCGAGAGAAAATGACTAGAACTGTATAGGATTGTGTTTCAAGTTTCAATCTTATTTAAACTGTTCTGAGAAGCGGACATCCCCTTGGTAGAATCCACGGATATCGTTGATTCCGTAGCGAAGCATAGCTACACGCTCTTGACCAAGACCAAAGGCAAAGCCAGAGTATACAGTCGCATCGATACCACTCATCTCAAGGACACGTGGGTGAACCATCCCGGCACCCATAATCTCGATCCAACCTGTTTTCTTACATACGTTACAGCCGGCTCCTCCACACTTGAAGCATGAAACATCCACCTCAACAGAAGGCTCTGTGAACGGGAAGTAAGATGGACGCAAACGGATTTGACGCTCTTTACCAAACATTTTTTGTACAATCAACTGGAGGGTTCCTTGAAGGTCAGCCATAGAGATAGTTTTTTCCCCAACAACCAAACCTTCGATTTGGTGGAACTGGTGACTGTGGGTTGCATCGTCTGTATCACGACGAGACACACGTCCTGGGAGATCATCTTCAAAGGACCTTTTGAAAAATCATGGGCATCCATAGCACGCGCCTGAACTGGAGACGTGTGAGTACGAAGCAAGATTTCTTCTGTGATATAGAAGGTGTCCTGCATATCCCGCGCTGGGTGATCTTTTGGAAGGTTCATGCGTTCAAAGTTGTAGTAGTCTTTTTCAACTTCAAACCCATCGACGACTTGGTAACCCATACCGATAAAGATATCTTCGATTTCTTCACTGGTTTGGGTCAAGACATGACGGTGACCACTTGCGACTGGACGTCCTGGTAGGGTCACGTCGATACTTTCACTAGCTAATTTAGCTTGGACTTTCTTTTCTTCCAAGAGTTTGGCTGTTTCTTCAAAGGCAGCCGTCAAGACATCACGCGCTTCATTGACGTGCTTTCCGATAACCGGACGCATTTCAGCAGAGACATCTTTCATCCATTTAAGGATTTCAGTAAGGGAACCTTTTTTCCCAAGGACAGAGACGCGCAATTCTTGCAGCTCTTTTTCATTTTCAGCAGAAATCTGCTTCAAGCTAGCTAGCGTTTCTTCACGAAGCGCTTTTAATTGTTCTTCAATAGTTGACATAATTCCTCCATCAGTCACTCGTAAGATAAAAGAAAACCACATGTCAAAAACTCCACTCGGAGCGTTGACACGAGGTACCATCCGTTTTTATCTGACAAGCCAGACCTTTATTTCTGAATCCATAGGCAAGTGAATTCACCCAGCTTTCATATAGAGAGCTTTCAGTCACGGCTCTCCTCCTGATATACTTCCCCTGAGATACTAGTCTTGCAGATTCCTATTTAATTATTATTATTCATTTTATCAAATTTCAAGCATTCTTGCAAGGTGTTTTGCGACTAATCAACATAGTCTCCACCTTCAAAGCCGTAATACTCTTCCAAACTGAGGCCACTTGCAGCGATGTCCTTGGCTTCTTTCCCCGACGTAGCGAAGATGCCATTCCTCAGCCATATAGCCTGTTTCTTTTTCCTTACCTTTGAGGTAACGAACGACAAAGCCATAGTCTGCAGCATGGTCCAATAGCCATTGGGCAGCCTTTTCTTCAGTCACTAAATCTCCATTTGTTCCAATTAGGTCAAAGGCAAGGCCAGTTTGGTGTTCACTGTAACCAGGTCTTGCAGAATAACGGTCAGCCTCAGCCTTGCCATCTTTATCTACATAGTTTTGATAAAGCTGAGTTTGAGTTTCATAACTTCTAAAACCACTATAGTTGTCGCTAATTGGGAAACCTGCTTCCTGCATAGCAGCAATAAGCTTCAACAACTCTGCTTTAGCGGTAGGATTTTCCCCTGGATTATAGTCTTTTGACATAGGATAATGCTTATTAGCGACAACAATCTCATCGTACTTGCCTTGAATGCTGTAGTGATCTCCCTTATTAACTACTTCTGCCTTTTTCTGGCTTGCTTCCTGAGATTTACTACCGACAGTTCCTTCTTGGACGGTTTTTTCTTCAGTTGAAGTCTGATTTTCTGAAGTTGCTGGCTTTTCTTGTGAACAAGCCGCTAATGTCAGGGCTAGCAATCCTGATAATACAAGGTATCTTTTTCATTGTTTATCCTTTCATTTCTATCATTTGGTCCAAAGTTTCAGATAAGGTTTCAACCAAACCTTCTAATTTGCTTCCCTTAACCTGATATTCTTCAGCGACCATTTCTTCCCAAGGAACCCACCAAACTGGACCACGACCATTAAGACCGTGTCCCTTCATATCTCCCTCTCGTCTCGGAAAAATATGCCAGTGGACATGGGCATCTCCATTTCCCAACAACTCTACATTCATCTTTTGAGCTGAAAAAGCCATAGAGACGGCTTCTTGAACCAAGCTCATTTCTTCTAAAAAGCGAAGTTTGACTGGAGTTTCCATATGATGCAATTCTGTGACATGTTCTTTTGCTAGGAATAAAGTATAGCCTTCAAAATACTGGTGATCTCCAATGACAACATAGCCTGTTTCCAGTTCTTTTACAAAGTAGGGATTTTCCCCTGCCTTAATCCATTCAATTCGTTGGCAAATCAAGCACATCTTAGTCTACCAATCCACTCTTGAGGTAAGCGTCCACCATACGTTCTGTTGCTACGACAGAATCAACATGAGTTCTCTCGTAAGAGTGACTAGACTCGATACCCGCTCCGAGAAGGGCGTGTTTGACTTCTGCTCCAGCTGACATAGCTGCAGAAGCATCTGAACCGTAAAATGGATAGATATCGAGTTTAAATGGAATGTCTTGGTCTTTTGCTAGAGCAACCAGATGTTGACGGAATTCGTAGTGATAAGGACCTGAAGCATCTTTGACACAGATTGACACTGTGTACTCATCCGTCTGCTGGTCATCTCCCATTGCTCCCATATCTACCGCTAGATATTCGGCAACTTGACTTGGGATACTTGAGTTAGCACCATGCCCCACTTCTTCAAAGACCGAGAAGGCAAAATGCGTAGTGACAGGAAGTTCAATCCCTTCTTCCTTATAGACTTTAAGGAGATTTAGAAGGATAGCTGCACTGACCTTATCATCCAAATGACGAGACTTGATAAATCCTGTCTCAGTTACGACAGTTCGTGGGTCAAAGCTGATAAAGTCACCAACCTCAATACCAAGTGCGCGTGTTTCTTTTTCATTGGTCACTTTTTCATCCAAACGCACTTCCATATTGTCCTGAGTGCGTTCAGCAGTTCCAGCGTCCTTGTAGACGTGACAAGAAGTCTGGTGGATCAAAATGGTACCTGAAATAGTCTTACCTGTACTAGCCACATGAACTGTGCAGTTTTCGCCTTCAATCATATTCCAAGGGTAGCCACCAATACGGTCCATTTTAAGACGACCGTCTGGTTTAACAGCGCGAACGATAGCACCCAAGGTATCCACATGGGCGGTCACATAACGCTGTTGCTCGTCATTTTTTCCTTTGACAGTAACGTTGACACCACCTTTGGCAGTACGAATTGGTTGATAACCTAGTTTTTCAAGAGTCTCAACCAAATAATTCGTAATCTCACGTGTGAAACCAGTTGGTGATGCGATAGCAGTTAGTTCTTTGATATATTCTACAGTTTGATTCATTTCTTCACCTCTTCCTACCATTATATCACTTTTTTCCCATTTTTAGTATGTAAAAAGGAAAAACGAATATACTTTGATTGCGAAAGTATTTTATGATATAATGAAAAAAGTTCTTATGATGAAAGGAAAAATATGAACAGATATTTCAAAATGACGCTTCTCTTAGCCTTACCGTTGGCATTCTTGTTGGGATGTTCTAAACAATCATCAACTACTTCCCCTAGCCCTAGCAAGGAGGAAAAAACCACGCTTGAAAACTCAGAAACAAAAGCTGAGGTAAAAACTGCTACCTTTGTCAATGATACTCGTCCTGGCTTTACTTCTACCCTGACTTATAGTGTTGAAGGAGACAAAGTATTGAAACAATCAGGTCATAATACCTATGATCCAGAATCTTACAACAAAACACCAGAAGAACTTAAAACCTTGGTTGAAGAAACCTACAAAGGCTATAATGGCATCCAGGGTGTTCGCCAGACTATTGAAATTCAAGATGGGAAAGTCGTTCAAGATGCAGAATTTGATTTTACAGTCGCTAATATTGATGAACTCAGAAAAGCCTTCCCTGAAGAATATTCTGGGGTTGGGAAAACGATCAGTTTTGCTGCTTCTAAAAAATTGCTAACTGAACTCGGATTTACTGAAAAAACCGACTAAGATTTATAGAATATAAAAACCTTGGCCCAATAGAGCCAAGGTATTTTTTATTCCATTTCAAAAGTTTCGCTTTCTTGTTTGTTAGGAAGAACAAGAGAAAGCAAAATCCCAATAACTGCTGGCACTAACCATGGCAATGAAGCCTTAGCAAATGGTAGAGCATTCACAATATTGGCAAGGAAGGTCACTTCAAATGAACTTCCCAAGACACTAGCTACTGCAATAGCTGTTACCAGTCCCATCGTCAATTGCATGCCTGGTTTTGAAAGTGGTACAAACTTGTTCACAATCACAATCATAACAATCACAATGGTAATTGGATACAAGATAACTAGGACAGGGATAGAATATTTGATGATTGCATCAAGACCAAGGTTGGCAATTGCAAAACCAATCAAGGTAAAGACAGTCGCATAAACCTTATAGCTGATTTGTGGGAAACGTCCGTTAAAGAATTCCGCAGTTGAAACAATCAACCCTACAGTCGTTGTGAAGCAGGTTACTGTTACCATGGCTGCTAGGAATAATTGAGCTGTTGAACCAAAGATTTCTTGGGTCGCTTGTGACAAGATATAAACCCCTGGAGTTCCACCCTTCATCGCTTCTTCTGTCATTGGGAAGTGATTTCCAAGGAAACCTAGGCCAATGTATAGAGCACTAAAGCCAAGTGCTACGACAATTCCGACTACCCAAATGGTTGAGATATATTCTTTTTTACTTGAAAATCCAAGTTGTTTCAAGGTTTGAACCGCGATTACACTGAAGGCAACAGAAGCAAGAGCATCTAGAGTATTATATCCTTCAAGGAATCCTGCTCCAAATGCTGAAGCCTGATAAGCCTCGGTAGCTGCTTGTGGAGCATTTCCACCATATTTGAAGGCTCCAAGGATTACCAAGATGATAATCAAGAGGGCAAAAACTGGAGTCAAAATACGACCGATACGATCCAAAATCTTTGAAGGATTCAGCGCGATTAGGTATGCTGCAACAAAGTAGATAAGAGTAAAGACAATCAAGCCTAGACCTTTGTCAGCATCTGCCAAGAGGGGACTAATCCCTACTGCATAAGAAGTTGTTGCAGTACGTGGAATGGCAAAGAATGGACCAATCGACAAGTACAAAACTGCTAGATAAATCGTTGCAAACCAAGGGGAAATCTTTTTAGAAATCTCATAGATATATCCCTTAGGATTTAAGGTCCCGATGATCAAGGTCAAGACGGCAAGTCCGACACCTGAAAAGTACAAATCCTGCAATAGCAGGTAGAAAGTGTTCCCCAGATTGAGCACCTAGGGTAGAGGGGAAAATCAAGTTACCCGCACCAAAAAAATATTCCAAACAGGAGTAACCCTGTTAAAAGCACCTTTTTAGCCATAAACTCTCCTTATAAAAAATAAAATACTTACATAGTATACCATGATTAAAAGCATGAAAAGGCTGTCACGAAATAAATCTAAAATGTTTTCAATTTTCTGAATGTTTTGCTCTAAAAATTCCTAGGAGAAAACTATCTTCCCCTAGGAATTTAAGTATTATTCAAAAACATCCATACCTGCAGGGACATTGATGACATCATAGCCCTTTTCTGTTAAAGAATTGACAGGCATGGGCTGAACGGATACCAGACTTACAAATCACATAGTAAGGCTGGGTTTTATCTAGTTGTTCATAAGTATCTGCCAGTTGACTAAGAGGGAAATTACGAGCACCTTCTAAATGAAGAGCCTCAAATTCCTCTACTTCTCTCACATCCAATACAGAAAGCGACTCTTTCTGATAAAGCTGGTAAAAATTGTTAAAAGTAATTTCTTTCATCATTTCTCCTTTATAATGGCATTAAGGCAAGGTTACTACCTCATAGGTAAATCCAATTGACTCTAAAAATCGAAACAAGTCTTGGGTTTTAATAAAAATCGTTTTTTCATTGGTATTAGGGTGGAAGGTCATGACATCCTCTGAAACAATGTCCTTATCAAAATAAACATGAATGTCTTTCTCTCGTTATTTAACAAACCAAAAGGTGAAACTGTTCCTGCTGGTAGGTTCATTTTCTCAGCCAAGGAATCTAACGAGGCCATGCGAACTGATTGGCTCCCACTTGAACTTTAAAGTCATCCATATCCAATCGTTTCTTGTCGTCCATGATAAGCAGATAATACTGGGTTTTCTTTTTGTTGGTCAAAAACATGGACTTGGTCCGAACCCCTTTCAATCCTTTTATATAGCTATCTGCCTGCTCTGTCGTGAATGCAGGTGGATGAGCCACCACATCATATATGATCCGCAACTCTTGCAACTTATTAGAGACTTGTTGATAAGCATCCATCCTTTTTCTCCTTTATTGATGAATAATCTTTTGTACCAATGCTTGTAATTCTGGAACCACTTCTTCCTCAAACCAAGGATTTTTTTTCATCCAAATTTGATTACGTGGTGATGGGTGTACCAGAGGGAAATAATCAGGCAAATAATCTTTAAATCGATGCACACGGTCTGTCACCTTGCCACTAACTTTCTCATGTAGATAGTAAGCTTGGGCATACTGACCAATCAAGAGTGTTAATTGAATATCTGGCAATTCCTTCAAGAGTTCTGGATGCCATTTTTCTGCAAAACCTGGACGAGGTGGCAGGTCACCCGATTTTCCATGACCTGGAAAGTAGAAATCCATAGGCATGACTGCAAAGTAACCTGAGTTATAAAACGTGTCTTCATCCACACCCAACCATTCTCGCAAACGATCCCCACTTTTATCCTTCCAGTAAAGTCCTGCTTCTTGGGTTTTGAGACCAGGCGCTTGACCAATGATATTGATTCGAGCAGTCTTTGGTGCTGCAAAAAGAGGTTGGATGCCTTGCTCAGTATAGCTGGCATTCTGTGGATCCTCTATAATAGCTTGCTTGATTCTTTCAATTTGAGACATTTTCTCCTCCAAAAAGAAGTCTAAGCATTAAATCTCAGACTTCTATATCATTATTTGATCAATTCATAGATAGCTTCAGCGTAGATGGCTGCTGCACGGAAGAGATCATCCAAGGCGATAAATTCGTTGGCTTGGTGCATAGTATCGATAGAATCTGGGAACATAGCACCATAGGCTACACCACGCTCTAAGAGACGTCCGAAAGTTCCGCCTCCGATAACTTGCTCATGACCTTGAAGACCTGTTTGTTTTTCATAAACATTTAACAAGGTTTGGACAAGCGGATCTTCCATTGGAACATAGTGAGGTGTATGTCCGTGTTCAGACAAGCTAACTGAAACAACTGGTAAGTTTTCAAGAACTGACTTGATTTGCTCTGGGCTTGTTCCTTTTGGATAACGGAAGTTGAGGGCAATGGTATTATCAGCACTTGCTTCGTCAAAGCGGAAGACACCAGCATTCATAGAAAGAGCTCCCATCTTTTTCATCCACATGAGCAACTTTCAAGTTTTTGCCTTCATGGTCATTTAAAAGAATCTTTCCAGCAATGTCAAGGAAGTCTTTTGCAGGTCCTTCAAAGGCAAACTGGCTGAGGAAGAGAGCAAGATAAGTCGCACCATTGACACCTGAAGCAGGCATAGCACCGTGGGCAGATTTACCAATGATGGTCACCTTGTATTGGCCAGCTTCTTCTTGGAGTTCTCCTCTAAGTTTATGTTCTGCAACAAAGGCATCTAGTTTAGCTTGCAAGTCAGCCAAATCACCTGAAACGACTGCTGTTGCTGATTCTGGTACCATGTTTTCACGCAAACCACCTGTGAAGCTGTGAAGACGAGCTGCACCCTTGTTTTCACCAGCAAAGTGGAGGTATTCTGTAGATATTCCTTTTTCACCATTGATGATAGGGAATTCAGCATCTGGAGAGAAGCCAAAGTCTGGTTTTGCAAGTCCTACATGCTCAAAGTAGTAGTCCATATCTGCCCAACCTGACTCTTCATCAGTTCCGACGATGAAACGAACTTTTTTAGAAGTTGGAAGCCCCAATTCTTTGATGATTTTCAAACCATAGTAACAAGCTGTAGTTGGGCCCTTGTCATCTGATGCTCCACGCGCATAGAGGCGACCATCTTTGATAGTTGGTGTGTAAGGATCAGTGTCCCATCCGCTACCTGCTGGCACCACGTCCATGTGGGCAAAGATACCGAGAACTTCTTCCCTTCACCAAACTCAAAATGTCCGGCATAGTTGTCGACATTTTTTGTTGGGTAGCCATCACGGTCTGCGATTTCAAGGAATTTCTCCAAAGCTTTTACTGGACCAGGTCCAAATGGGTGCTCCGCATCTGCCTTACTGTCATCACGTTCTGAGTTGATTTCCAAAAGGCTGAACAAGTCAGCCAAGAGGGCTTCTTTGCGTTTTTCTACTTCTGCTGTAAAATCAATAACTGTCATTTTTACTTCCTATCTTTTTCGATAATTTCATCTACTGGCAAGCGGTAACTTGGTTCTAACTTCTCATCTGTGTATCCCACTGTAATCAAGAGCTCTGGACGGAAGCGTTCTTCAATTTCCAAGACTTCATTGACTTTTGATTTGTCAAAACCAAGGATAATGTTTGATCCGATTCCTTGGTCAGTCAAAGCAAGGACCAAGTTCATAGCAACAAGTCCAGCATTAAGAGCCAAGTAGTCACTGATTTGTTGTTCGTTGTAACGCGCAAACTCTGCTGGAAGATTTTTCATAAAGTACTGAAGTTGTTCTTCTGAGAAGTTCTTTGCTCCACCAACACGGGCAATCTTGCGAGCTCGTTTGGCTAGGTCAGTATCTGTAAACAAGGCAATGGTTACAGGGCAGATGCTACTTGCTCAAAGTTTGATCCATAGGCGAGTTTTGCTAACTCAGCATTTTTTCTCACGAACCACCACAAATTTCCATGGTTGGCTGTTGTGGGCGCTTGGTGCCAAGGTTGCGATTTCAATAGCTGTTCGAACATCCTTGGGATCAACTGGTTTATCAATAAAATGCTTAGTCGCATGACGTTTTTATTTAACTCAAGAAATTTCATAATTGATTTCCTTTTCTATTTCTACTGCTTCCATTTTACCATATTTTTGAAAGAGCTTGCAGAGTTTTTTCATAATGTAGAATCTTTATCCAACTCTTAACCGGGAATTACAAAACTTTTTCAATTTAGTTACTAGCTAAAATAGAATTTTTTTCGCATTTAAGAAAAAGCAGACGATTTTCGTCTGCCTTAGCTCTATTATTGCCCTGATACAACTTTACTTGCATTTGCCTCAATCGCTTGAGTCCTTAGCATCACGTGCAGTCTTCAACTGTTGGAGAAAGACAGTACGTGATTCTTCTGGCATTTCTGTATCGTCAGAACCTGCGCTTGACAAGCCATCATTAAATGCTTTTCTTGAAGTCTCTAGTGAGTTAAGGGCAGGCTCTACCTGTTGTTTATAAACATCTTTTTCAGCCTCAGGAACTTTTGTCACCGATTTCTTCAACATATTTCTTATGAGTTTGTCAATCAACTTACCAAAAAGAGTTTTTCATATCTCCAATTGTTTTAGCCTTTGTCAATTTCTTCATCTGTTAGAAGAGTAACTTCAGATGTGTTTGTCTTTGAGTTATCTGTTTTTTGACAGAAGCTGATGTTTGTTCAGTCGAGCTTGAAGCTTTACTTGCAGAATCAGAAGATTTATTTCCACAAGTCGCTAAAGTTGCAACTGATAAAAGCACTAAAGGCCCGCAGTAAGAAGTTTTTCATGACTATCTCCTTTAAATAGTTTTATGATACCCTATATTTTAAAAATAAAAATAATTTTATTGTCAAATTTTTACCGAATTATTGAAGCTAAAAAGCTCATTGAGTTCACTATTTATAAAATCTTTAATAAATTTATCGATTATTTTTCAAAAATTATCAAAGACCGTTGTTTAAACTTGAATGTAGTTGACTTGGAAAGCAATGATAATCCAAACAACTACATTATCTTTTCAAGCGACCAAAAAGAATTTAAAGACAATTTGACAATGTTCTCAAAGAACTCAACTCTACCAAGATGGAAACCTTGAAAAACTCAGCAAAACTTATCTCGGTGGTTCTTACCTACCAGATCAAACTCAATTACAATAAGAAATATTAAAGAGAGTGGGACGAAAATCGGTAATCTCGTTGGGAATTCGATTTTCGTCGTCCCACCTCCGCACAGTTGAGTAGGACTGTAAAAAGCTGATGAAATCAGCGTAGTAGAGCCCACTCAACCACTGCGTCTTGCTCGACAATCCAACATCAAAAAGAGGCTAGGACTTTTTGTCCCAGACTCTTTATTTAATATCTGTTAATTAAAAGCAACTCTTACAAAAATCAAAATAATTTTTCACATCCTCTACATAGCCATGCTTGTCAATTAAATTAGCTAACAAATCTCTATTATGGCCTTGATAGTTGTCCTCACGTCGTAATTCCTCATACATTTCGATGAAAGGAAGGCCTTTGGTCTTGGCTAATTCTAGCTCGGCTTCATAGTCATAGGCAACTTTTCGAAATTGAATATTGACTAACTCACCATTTTCAACCTCAAGTAAGGCATACTGGGCACGATGATTTTTCAGCCCTTCCCAGTCAAAATAAGGCATACCAATCGAACCTGGATTGATGATTTGTTGGCCTTGACTACCATAACGTAGGAGCTGTTTATGGACATGCCCATAGACGGCTACATCAGTATTTTCATCAAGTAACTGGTCAAATTTTTCGGTATTATTTTCAACCAGCAAATCTCTACCATAGTTTTTCTCAGGCAAATTATGAGAAAGTGAGAAGCGCAAGCCTTCGACTTCTTTCTTGGCTATCATAGGTAGCTTTCTCAACCAATCAATATGCTCGGAGTTTAGACGCTCCATCAGATACTGAGTCATCCTGAGAAACTGAATTTCTTCGGGATCTTCTAGACCATAGAGCCCGCCTAAAGCCACTAACACACAATCATCCCAGTTGCCTCGAACAGATGCTGTAATGGGAAGGTCTTTCAAAAGAGCCACCAAGTCATTTGCTCCCGGCCCAGGAAGAAAAATATCTCCCAAAAGCCAATATTCAGTCGCTCCCAAATTTTTAGCGTCCTCAAGCACTCCAGCTAAAGCCGTCGTGTTGCCATGAATGTCTGATAAAATTGCAATCTTATGGTTCATTTTCTGCTCTTTCTTTATTGGATAGCTATTCAGTGTATCCAAATCACTCTTATATTTGTCTTTCTTTATTATAGCATAAAATCGCTAGAAGATTTTCTATAGAAATATTTCTCATCAACTTTCTTTTAAAAATATGTCAAAAAATAGTTGACATTTTATTTTCAAAAAGAATATACTATAGTCAAATATATGTGACATAAACTAAAAAGGAGGAAGCATGAATCGTGTGAAAGAATTCCGAAAGGAACTGGGCATTTCCCAACTCGAGCTCGCCAAGGATATCGGTGTCTCGAGGCAAACTATCAACATGATTGAAAACGACAAGTACAATCCCACCCTGGAACTCTGTCTCAATCTCGCTCGAAGCCTCCAAACTGACCTCAACAGTCTCTTTTGGGAGGACGATTTTTAAAAAGGAGAAGAAAAATGAAAAAAGAACCCCTCAATGAAAAACTGATCAAACGTATCTATGGCATTTCAGGTCCCCTTGATGAACACAAACGGCGCGAAGCTGAGCACATCGGAAATAAAGTCTTTATGATTCTCTTTTACCTCATGACTTTAGGCAATCTTATTCCCTTTGTCCTTGCTTTTAGATATCCCCAAGTAGTCGCTTTTGGATATCCAATCATTATCTTTCTAATTTCCATGGTTTGTGCTTTCTATGTCACTAGTCAAACTAAAAAAACTGGTATTGCTGCTATCGATCCTGATATGTTGAGCCAGAAGGAAAAGAAACAGTTACGGTTTCCTGGTCTTAAAGCTGGTCTTGGCTATGGAATAGCCATGTTGTTTGGAATGCCACTTCTCATATCCTAATGGATGATAGCAAGAGCTATCTTACCTCTCTTCTGAATACCAGAAGTATCTTGTCGACCATCGTTGTAGCCTTCTTTTTCGGATTAACAGTGCATATTGTCGTCACTCTTCGTATTCAAAAAGCTAGAGAAGATCAAGACGACGATTAGGAGAAAGCTTATGAAATCACTATTAACTTTAATTCTCAGCCATATTTTGATCAGTATCTTTATGACAGTTTTCCTAGTTTATGGTCAAATTACGCGTCCTTTTCTGATTATCTTCCTCTTAGCCCTTCCTGTCTTGAACAAAGGACAAAGATTTCAGAAAATCAAATCAAAAAAAAGACGCCTTTTAAACGCATCTCTCTGCTTTATTCTCGTATCTCTCCCACAACTGATAACGAATTCTATGGATTGGAGATATCTACTATTTCTAACCATCTGTATTGTTTTTAGTCTAGTCTACTTCTATACTCTCTATCAACTCTTTAAAGAAGTTAATCAAAAACAATGTTATTAAGAGGTCCCTACCATGAAAAAAGAAGACTTAACAACTCGCTTACTTCGAAATTTCTTTCATATCCAAGGCCCCTTTTGATGAATGCCGTCAAGAGGTTATCTACAAGGCTTGCGCCCGTTCCATGGTCCAAATCTTTTACTCTTCCTTCATTCTCTTCCTATTCTATATTTTGTTCGGACGCTTTATAGAAATTGTTCGAAATGTTATGCCCTACATCTATTTTGGACTCATTTTGTTCATGAGTATAAAAGCTCAAAGAGCCGTCCAAGAGCTTCATCTTGAAAAGGATGACAAATCAGAAATCATCTACAAAACCTACAGCAAACACCAAATAAAAGTTCGTAGTTGGTTGGTATTTATAAGTATTGAGATTGGCTTTATTTGCCCTGCTACTCTTTCATAAACTCTTCGTTCAGCAGATGCCCTCTATCAACTTTCTTGGAAAAAAATCATTCAAACAGAGATAATGAGTCCCCTTACTTGTCTTTGGTCTTAGTATTGGAGCAATCTTTGGGACTATGGTCTACAGCTTTTCTATCGTTACATGAGAGAAGTAAGAAACTGCATTGTTTGTTTTTGAAGTTTCGACATATGTTGTGACAGTAAGACAAAAGCAGAGTTAGAGAGGTAGTTATAAATAAAATAAGTTTTTCATAGCATTTCTCCTTTATTTTTGTATGATTATATCAGAATATTTTAAAAATGAAAGGGTTTTTCTATGGAAAATGATGTGTTTTTGATTATTTTTAAAATCACTTAGGTTTTATTTTGGAGATAGGTGTGAAGATTTTGGATTTATAAAGTTTTTAAAGATGAAAACAATAGTTTTTATTACTATAGAGGATTATGCTTTTAGAAGCATTAGTAGTATTGTCAAATATTTTGAGTAAGAGAGAGAGTTGTGTTTTCTTGTGGAATTATTTATAGTAAGGGGAAGTTACTGGAGTAGAAGTATGTATGAATGTATTAGAGTTAGAAAAATTAAATAATTTGTATAAGATATAGTTTTGCAGAATATTGAAAAATATAAGGAAACTATCTATATGAGGCTTTATGAGGTTGATAGTATCAATGTTTCCTAGTTTTTAGAGCTGTGTTGTTTCGAATGCTTCCAAACACATTTCACAAGCTAATTATATGACAAAAGTAACCCCTAACACTTCTCAGTGCTAGGGGGGTCTTTTATCTTTTTACATAGTGGTTATAGCCAATCAATACATAGATCAGGATTGTCAAACAGATGAAAGTTTCTAACCAGACGAAAAGGTTTAGGATTGGAATCTGCAAAACTCCTTGGGCCATTTTCAAGGATGTTGCTGTAATGATGGTAGGAAAGGTTAGGGCTGAAAAGGCTGGCTGAAAGCCATGTTTGAGAATTCTTGGCAGACGACTGAGAACAAAGACAAAGAAGGTCTGTGATGTAAGAATCATAACTAGCAAAATCCAGCTTGAAAGACTAGCACCTCCAACTCGAACAAGGGCTGCTAACAGTAGAGAAAAAGGAGCACAGTAGATTCCTTCATGTCCCAGTAAAGCTATCGGAAGGGGATTTCTCTTCAAATCTTGATATATCAGAGGGTAAAGACAAAGGGTTAAGCAAAATCCAAATATCAGAGTTCCATAGGCAATCTCAACAATCCCAACGACTGGGTAAGTCAAGGCTGCTACTGCTATTCCTACATAAAGGACCGTCCAAGTCGGTGTTGCACTGGCCCTTGATTTAACCAAGACATAGTTCTTTGTAAAGTATAAGATGAGATAAACATCCATGAGAAAGGCAAAACCACCAAAGAGTTTGAGCTATGATAACCATACTCGTAGGTAAGATTCTGCAGTAAAGTAGGTTGATAAAAATCATCCCTGCCATGGGAAAGGTCGCCATTCCCGATAATAGAGGAGCTTTCTTAAGTTCTTGCTGGCTCTCTTGCCAATCACTAAGATGACTGTATAAAAATAAAACCATAAAATCAAGCCTGACAAACTAAAGACATGCGATAATAATGGAAAAATATCCAGAATGAGATTGCCTGCACCAGCCAATCCCAATAAGCACCCTGAAAAGGCCAAGGGGAGTTTTTTCATGTGAACCTCCAATAGTCATGTTATTATCAGTATAGCATAAAAGCGCTTAAATGAAGTATTAAAAACGAAGTTTAAAAAGATAAACCTCGTTTTTTATTTTCTTTATTTTTAGTTTGTCGCTAGAGATATGTCGCAATTGCACTGCACTAGGAGAAACAATTGGTAAAAAGGCACCTTCATTCCAACGACGTATGAAACCGGATGTCGATTTACTAAAATATCCTCTACCGCCACCAGCTTGTAGTTCTAACAAGAGACTTTGAGCAACAACATCAACAATATCAATTCGTAACTGGAATAGCTCACGCGGATTTCTAACGAAATAGGACTCTTCAGATAGTCCTTGATAGAGAGAATGTCGAATATCATCTAACTGTTCGACCTGATGCTTCCATTCTTCCTTCAAGACATCTCTTTTCCCCAATTCTTTTTCGACTTCTGAGAGTGAACGTTCAGCCAAACCAAAGGCTAGGCCAAATTGGTAGCCTAAAAAGGCTGGACGATTTTTGCGCTAAAATTGATGGGCATCCTTGGATAGAATCCACTCTTCCTTAAAGGCACCTTGTTAAAAGTCAGAGCTGCTGTATTCCTCCTGGAGAGAAACAAATTCCAAATCTTCGGAACGACTCAAAGTTTTCTGCGTCCGATGGTACAGCTACTACGTAACTTTTGGCTCGGGTCATCTGCAAATCCTGCTACAAAAATAGTAAGAAAGCGATCCCTACGTGCATTGGTTACCCAAGGAAGTCGGCCTTTTAGGTAATAATTCCCATTTTCTTCAAGGATTCGAACATTTAGTTCTTCTAAGTCAGATAGATACTTGACTGCATTAGATAAGGCCGTAGCACCTGCATATTCTCCTGATAAGAGTTTTTCCAAGTAAACTTCTTTGAAATAAGCATTATCAGTATGAAGAATATTGTCTATTAAAGTTCGTTGCCCCCATGAGATAAAGGAAGCTGTTAAGGAATGTTGAGCGAGTTCTGCAAGGATATCGATAACATCTTGATCACTTCCACCTAGCCCTCCAAGAACTTTTGGTACTCCTACACGAAAGGCACCTTCTGCAGCAATTTTCTCAATCAGCTCTTCTCCAGCTTGACATGATTTTTTGTCAATTTCATCAGCGTGCTGGTCTAACCAGCTTAAAAATTCTTCTGAAAAAAATCCCATACTTTGTCCTCCTCTTATGCATAAGGTTGTAATTCTGGATTAATCGGTGTGTTAGCTAGGTTGTTGGCATAGTTACAAAGACTTGCTAGACTGACACCAAGAACAACATCCAAGGCATTTTCTTGTGTATAGCCTGCTTCAAGAAATTCTCCAAGAGCTTCATCTCCTACGCGCCCTTTGGTATTGATAACTGCCAAGGTAAACTTAGCTAGGGTATCCAGCTTAGGATCGCTTTCGATTGGAGTACGATTGCGAAGGGCTTGAAGTAAGTCATCATTCATCTGGATTTGCTTGATAGAAAAGGCTGTGTGACCAGCGACGCAAAAGGCACAACCATTAGTTACGGCTGCAGTGATTTGCACCACTTCGCGCTCTACAGGTGTTAGACTATTGCGACGGTTAATAGCTCCAACAGTGCGATAAGCCTCTAGAGCTGTAGGGGCATTTGCCAAAAGACCGATAAGATTTGGGATATAGCCATTATTATCCTTTTGTACTGTTTCAAGAATTTCTTTCACTTCTGCTGGTGCTGATTCTACTGTGTGGATAGTAAATGTTGTCATAAGAGGACCTCTTTTCGTTTTGTAATTGAATGGTTTCTGCGAAAATCTTACGAAATCTCATCAGCCTATTGAACAAATCCTTGCCTTGATTGATGACTCATTAGCTTTTCGTTGACAATAAGTCTAACACAGAATCTATACCTTGCATAATATATTTTTAAATTGCACTGATATTTTTATGAAAACATCACACCAGATGTGTGATCATAACTGTTAATTTATCTGATGCTTGTTTCTTAAAACTAAGATGGACTCTACTAGCAAGCAGAATATAGCCAGACCAAAACCAGTAAATACACCAAAATATTCTGTGATAGAACTCACTAGAAAAACAGAGGCAGAAAAGGCCAATGTAGAGACAACTTCAATAACGGAGTAAAGATTTACAAGTTCCTTCTCATCAACCGATTCCTGTAATAATACACTCTCAGGGACTTCCTTAATCTGAGATAGAAAACCAATTACTAGAGATAGGAATAGAAAAGCAGGTGGATTTGGAAATAACACTATCAACAGGGTTACTAGTGCTGTCGCTAACAAAGAAAAGGTCATAGTCTGATATTTATGGGTAACAACTTTCTCGGCTAGACGGAAGATAATAGCTCCTCCCAAGATAATCCCCAAGGAATAAGCTGTATTGACATAACCCCAATAGCTTTCTGACTGATGTAAAATTTCAGTCACAAAAACAAGTAAAACAGATGAGACCCAGATAGCATTGGCTAGAATTTCTAAGAGATTAGCCTGGACAATAAAGCGTAATTTTGATTTTTTAACCACCAGTCTCCAACCTTTTGTTAGCGTCTCAAGACTTGTTTCAGAGGACAACTCTTCTATTTCGACTAGTGGCAAACCGAACATCAAAATCGTCGAAAGTGTAAACAAAACTAATACAATGAGCAGGCTAGACTTCATTCCCAAACTAGCAAATAATAAGCCTCCTAAACCCCAACCAACTAGCTGTACACTTTCACCACTCATTGAGATGGCTGCATTTGCTTTAGCTAAATCTCTTGCATAGCGTGGAACAATCGCATAGGAAACAGGCGCTGCAAAACCATCCAAAATGGAGATTAAAGTTACAATAGCGTATAAAAAAGGGATAGAGATATTTCCAGTGTACTTGAGTAGAAAAACCAAAAATCCTAGCAGAATTGTCTTACCAAATTGAGTCAAGAAAAAGAACACGATTTAAAGCTAATCTCTTCGTTACTAATGGAACTAAGAAACTGGCTAAAAGGAGGATAGACCAATCAGAATTGGTACTAGGGAGGTTGAAATGACCGAACCAGATAAGACAAACACATTTGCAATCACAACAACTCTAAAAAAGACATCTGCTAGATTCGCTATTCCTTGTGAAATCACTAATTTTTGAATATCTTTTGACATAAACACCTCCTGTTTATTTTTCTTTCGCACATAGATGAAACAAGACATATCAGACTAAAACAGATTTATGCTGACTATTATACAATAAATAATAGTGCAAATAAAGGACATCATTAAAAATGTACTATTGAATTTCATTCATCTTATGACATAAAACAAAAAGACTAGCCCTAGAGTGAAAAACTAGCATCTCACAAACAGATGCTAGTCTTATCTGAAATGGTAATATCAATCTTATATTATTTATCAAAATACTTCTTCGTCTCAGCGATAACGACTGGAGACAAGGCTAAGAGGGCAATCAAGTTTGGCAGTGCCATGAGGGCATTGACAATATCAGCGATAATCCGAACCATATCCAACTCGATGAAGCCACCCAGTAAGACCATGGCAACAAAGACCACGATGATAGAGCCAGATAAAGCGAACACCAAAGAGAAACTCAAAACAACGCTCTCCGTAATAGTTCCATCCCAAAATCGTGGTAAATGCAAAAAGTACCAAGAAAACTGTTAAAAGAGCTGGACCAAAGAAAGAAAATACCGTAGAAAAAGCAGACTGAGTCAGAGCAACTCCGTCTAAATTACCATTCCAAACACCTGTCACCAAGATGGTCAAGCCAGTCAGGGTACAGATGATCAGAGTATCAATAAAGGTTCCTGTCATGGAAATCAAACCTTGTTCCACTGGTTCGTTTGTTTTGGCTGCTGCAGCAGCAATGGGAGCTGAACCCAAGCCAGACTCATTTGAGAAAACCCCACGTGCCACACCATTTTGAATAGCCATCCGAATGCTAGCTCCTGCGAACCCTCCCACTGCAGCTATGGGACTAAAAGCTGATGTGAGAACCAGTGAAAGTGTTGCAGGTACTTTATCGATATTAAAGAAAATGACTGTCAAGGTTCCCAAGATGTAGATAATAGCCATAAAAGGAACAACAGTGGTTGACACCTTAGAAATGGACTTAAGTCCACCAAAGACCGCAATCCCCACGAAAATAGATAAGATAAGTGCAGTAATGGTCGGTGTCAAGCTGGTTGTATTTTGTATAGACTCTGTGATGGAGTTGACCTGAGTAAAGGTACCAATACCTAAGAGAGCTACAAAACACCCTGCCAAGGCAAAGAGCATCGCCAAAGGCGCCATTTTTCTCCCATACCTAGAAGGATATAGTGCATAGGGCCTCCTGCGATAGCGCCATTTTCATCCTTACTTCGATATTTGATAGCAAGGAGACCTTCGGCATACTTGGTTGCCATTCCAAAGAAAGCAGCCACCCACATCCAAAAAAGAGCACCTGGTCCACCAACCTTGATAGCCGTTGCCACCCCGATGATATTTCCCGTACCAACAGTTGCCGCTAAGGCCGTACAAAGAGCCGCAAAGCTAGATACATCTCCCTGCCCCTTGTCCTTTGTAAAAATAAGTTGAAAAGCCTTTGGGAGACGCAAAATTTGTAAGAGTCCCAAACGAAGAGTTAAGTAAATCCCTGTACCAACCAATAAGATCAAAAGGGGTGGTCCCCATACAAAAGCATCTATTTCTTTTAGCAAATTTAACATGCCATTCTCCTATCTATTCAACTCCAAAAGAAAGAGCACATGTTAAAAACATGTACTCTGGAATGCATCGATAAATGCCAAAAAGCGCTCTATCATTGCTCTGTCCTTTTACCTGAGAGTTTGAGCAGTTGCCTGCCTTGCCCCTTCGGTGCCTTTACGGTCTCTCCAGAGTTCCGTCCATTTACAGTCATGAAAAATCAAACGATTTTCCACTTCTATTAAACTTCATTCGGTGTTGTATTTAATTTTTCTTATTTTACAAGAAAAAGCAGAACTTGTCAATTATTTTCAGAAAAATTATTAAATTCTCATTATTTTCGCTCTATCCCTTAAAGGTTACAATGGTTGCGCCAGATCCACCTGCATTTTGTGGTGCATAGCCAAAGCTCTTGACTTGTTTGTTTCTTTGTAAGTATTTGGTTACTCCTTCACGGATGACTCCTGTACCGATACCGTGGATGATGTCTACTTGGGCCATATTGTTGAGTAGAGCTTGGTCGATAAAGGCATCCAATGCTTCCATAGCTTCCTCGTAGCGTTTGCCACGAAGGTCTAGTCGAGCCTGTGGACCTTTGCCTGCTGCACGTTTGACTACGTTGACTTGTTTCTTCTTGACTGGTGCTTCTTGCTGAGCCTGAACCAAGTCAAACTCTTTTTCCTCAAGCGTCATCTTAATCAGGCCGACTTGAGCTTCCCAACGACCATCCTTGAGTTGATTGGTCAAGGTACCACGTTGACCATAGCTTAAAACGATAATATCATCTCCAACTTTTGGAGCTCGTTTTTTTCTTAGCCTTTTGGAGGACCTTGTTTTTAGAAAGGTCAACTTTTTCAGGTGCTAATTTTTTGAGCTTAGCTTTGGCTTCGATAATCTCGTGCGGTTTCAGTTGAGATTTACTGTGAAGATTTTTTAAAATATCGTCACTTTCAGCCAGAGCCAAGTCAACAATCTCAGCAGCTTGTTCACGCGCCTTATTGAGCTCTGTTTCCTTCTCACGATTGAGCTCGTTATAAAGTTTTTTAAGAGCACGATTCATCTTGAGATTTTCTTGCTCGACTTGGCGAATATTCTCAAGACGCTTCCGGCTTTCAAGTGTCTGCTCTTCCAATTGTTCAATGATGCGATTGACATCATTGTCTTGGTCAATTTGCTTACTAGCGTCACCTACAATGACATCTGACAAACCTAGACGTTTAGCAATCTCAAAGCATTACTTCGACCAGGTACACCCTGCATAAAGCGATAAGTTGGACGCAGGCTAGCTGTATCAAACTCCATGCTGGCATTCTGAACATAAGCCGTTTCAATCCCGTAGGCCTTGAGTTCAGGATAGTGAGTGGTTGCCATAGTCTTGACCTGACGCAAACGCAAGTCTTCTAGGATTGACATGGCAAGAGCAGCCCCTTCTTGGGGATCTGTACCTGCTCCAAGCTCATCAAGTAGCAAGAGCGAGTTTTGATTGACCTTACCAAGAATATCTACGATATTGGTCATATGACTAGAGAAGGTTGAGAGACTTTGTTCGATGGACTGTTCGTCTCCGATATCTGCGAAAATCTCCTCGAAAATCCCTACACGACTGCCCTTATCGGCTAGAATCGGCAGACCAGACTGGGCCATCAACTGCGTCAAACCTAAGGTTTTGAGCATAATGGTCTTACCACCAGTATTGGGACCAGTGATGACGATAGCTGTTAGATCCTGACCAAAATGCACATCATTGGCAACAGCATTCTTCACCAAGGGATGACGAACGTGAAGAAGTTGAATCTCCTGTCCCTCAGATACTTGAGGTACTACTGCTTCCGTTTCTTGGATAAAGCGAACCTTAGCCCGAATCAAGTCCAAATGTCCGATAATCCAGGCATCATTTGCGATTTCAGCCGCGTGCGGTCTTACACGCTCAGAGAGTTCTTGGAGGATACGTATCATCTCATAGCGTTCATCTGCACGTAGACTTGCAATCTCCTCACTCAGCTTGACTACTTCACGCGGTTCGATATAGACAGTGTTTCCACTGGCAGAAATATCATGAACGACACCGGCAATCTTGTTACGATAGGTATTTTTAACTGGAAGAACCTGGCGACCATTTCGACTAGCGATGATGCCTTCCGTCAACATCTGGGCCTTTTGTTTTAGAAGATCTTGCAAGACATCACGGACTTGACTTTCACTATCATGGATTTTACGGCGGATTCGTGCCAAGTCCTCACTAGCAAAGTTCTCAATAAATCCAGCTTCATTGATGGCTTGAGATTACCCTGCAGATGCGGGAAATCATGAAGTTTCTCAAACCAACTTGCCAGGTGATCCAAACGTACATTTTCAAGATTGTCATAGAAATTCTTTAATTCACGACTAGCAAAAATGACGCGTTTGAGAAGGAGAAATTCCTCGATGTTGAGATCTGCTCCCATCTCTAAACGTTTGCAGGTTGCAGCAATGTCTTTTGTTCCCGAGATACTGAAGTGAGGATGCTCAACAAAGAGCTCTTGCATTTCTTCCATCTCTGCAAAAGCTTGCTTAATCTTATCCCCTTTATCTGTCGGAACTAGGTCCTTTAATTGTTCTAATCCTTGTTCAGTCAAAAGATGGGGCTCAAATAAAGCCTTGACCTTATTAAATTCTAATGTTTCTAGTATTTTTTTATTCATTTTTCTTTTTCCTTAGTTATAAGCCTAGAACCCTGTATTCAAGTTCTCAAGCTTTCTTAAAAGTCTCCTTAACTTTTGGAATTGTAAACAAAAGGCTAGGAATAATTCCGCCCTTTTATCCGATTAGTTTTGGTTACCCAGAGTTGTTTAATCAAGTCAGTAGTCACTGGAATACTTTGAATCATATGTTTGGCTACTAGACTATTTTCAAGTGAATTTTGAACGATTGCTAGGGGCACAGTCGCAAGGATGGTCAGCATCATCTGAAGGACAAATAAGGTCACTCCGACTGATAAGACTCCCGCACCGATGCGAAAATATTTGCCACCTAACTTTTTGGTTGGTACTAGGTTAAAAAAGAGTCCAATCAAACGACCGATGCAGTAAAATACGGCAAAGGCTAAGAGATAGCCAATACCTGCGTAAAAGACCTTGTCCAATTGGAAGAGCTGGTCAGATGGGAAGAAAAAGGTACCCTGCCCTTCCTGTGGATTGGCATACGGAATCAACAAATGAAATTTTTCTCCCAATGACTGATAAAAATTTCCCCGCAAAATAAGCTGAGACGATTGTAGCTAGGAGATAATAGACTTGTAGGATCAAGCCTCTGCGATAGCCGATATAAAAACTCCAAGCCAGAACCAATAAAAGAAAGATGGAAATCATAGTGAGTCCTCAATCTTGCTATGCTCTTGTTTAGTCGCTACAACTTGATGACGAAGGGCGTCTAATTCTTGCTCCTTATCATCAAATTCAATCTCACGGCTGAGTTGGGTTGACAAGCTATTGACTGCTAATAAAATAGCGATTGTCTCATCATCCGCTCCAGGCATTTGCTCTTTAATTGCTTCATATTTTTCAGTTGCAACCTTGGCAATTTCCTCCATAAAGAGGTTGTCATGCTCAGTTGTTAGGGTCAATGTTTTTTTTCCGAATGTAAACTTGTATCGATTTAAATTTGCCATAAAAATTCACCTCACGATATTATACCAAATTTCACTAAATTTGTCAGTTTTTACCAATTCTACGGCTTTTATGGTACAATAAGAATTATGGCAAGTATTACATTAACTCCGAGCGAAAAGGAAATCCAAGCCTTTGTTCAGAAATATGAACAAGCACTGACTCCTAGTAAAAATCCTTATATTCGCTACTTTTTCAAAAGCTTCCGCAGGCAAGTGTTTCCATCTACACATCTGGAAAAGTGCTCTTGCAAGGAGAAGCTGCTGAACGTTACGCCAGCTTTTTTGGTTATCAGGTCAGCCCAGTAGCTAGTGGACAAAATTTCCCTTTGCTTGGAACAGATGAGGTGGGAAATGGTTCCTACTTTGGTGGTCTAGCTGTAGTAGCATCCTTTGTGACGCCTGACCAGCATGACTTTCTGCGAAAACTAGGTGTTGGGGATTCTAAGACTCTGACAGACCAAAAGATTCGTCAGCTTGCCCCCTGCTTAAGGAGAGAATCCAGCACCAAGCGCTTCTTCTTTCTCCAAGTAAGTATAATGAAGTCATTGGGAGAGCGCTACAATGCCGTTTCCGTAAGGTAGCTCTGCACAATCAAGCGATTTTTCTCCTCCTCCAAAAGGGAGTCCAGCCAGAAAAAATTGTGATCGATGCTTTTACGAGTGCTCAAAACTATGAGAAGTACTTAAAAAATGAAGCTAATCACTTTTCTAATCCAGTCAGTCTGGAGGAAAAAGCAGAAGGCAAAGTACTTAGCAGTCGCAGTAAGTTCTATCATTGCGCGTGATCTCTTTCTGGAAAATTTAGAAAATCTGGGTAGAGAACTGGGTTACCAACTTCCAAGTGGGGCTGGAGCGACTTCTGATAAGGTAGCTAGCCAAATCCTCCAAGCTTATGGTATGCAGGGACTCAACTTCTGCGCCAAACTACACTTTCAAAAAAACACTGAAAAAAAGCAAAAACTGCTAGAAAGGTAAATTATGAAATATTTTAAATCGTTTTTAAAAGAGTGGGGAGTTTTATCCTCATTATCACTCTTATCGCCCTTAGTCGTCTCTTTCTCTGGAGGAATGTCAGTGTAGAAGGACATTCTATGGATCCTACCTTGGCTGATGGAGAAGTCCTCTTTGTGGTTAAACATCTTCCTATTGATCGCTTTGATATCGTGGTTGCCCATGAGGAGGATGGAAACAAGGATATCGTTAAGAGGGTCATCGGTATGCCAGGAGATACTATCCGTTACGAAAGCGACAAGCTCTATATCAATGACCAAGAAACTGATGAGCCTTATCTAGCAGAATACCTCAAGCGCTTCAAGGAAGATAAACTCCAAAGCACCTATACTGGAACTGGTTGGGACGGCAAAAAGGGCGAATACTTTAGAACTTTAGCTCAAAAGGCTCAGGCCTTTACCCTAGATGTTAATTACAACACTAGCTTTACCTTTACTATCCCAGAAGGAGAATACCTCCTCCTAGGTGATGACCGACTGGTATCTAGCGACAGTCGACATGTTGGTACCTTTAAGGCAAAAGATATCACTGGTGAAGCCAAATTCCGCTTCTGGCCACTCAAACGCATCGGAACATTTTAAAAACTAGGAAGAGGCCGAGAGTTATCCATCTCAGCCTCTTCTCATTCTATTTTGATTAAAATCTGGGATACATTTTCTCAGAAATTATTGTAAGGAATTTTATGGAAGTTTATTTTTCAGGCACCATTGAGCGCATTATTTTTGAAAATGTCAGCAATTTTTTCCGTATTTTACTTCTAGATATTGAGGATACCAATGCTGAAGACTTTGATGATTATGAAATCATTGTCACAGGTACCATGGCTGATATCATTGAAGGTGAGGAATACACCTTTTGGGGACAAATTGTCCAACACTCTAAATATGGTGAACAGCTACAAATGACTCGCTATGAGAGAGCCAAGCCGACTAGTAAGGGCTTGGTCAAGTATTTCTCCAGCAGCCATTTTAAGGGAATTGGACTCAAAACAGCCCAGAAAATTGTGGATATTTACGGAGATAACACTATTGACAAAATCTTAGAAAATCCAGACAAACTCCAGTCTATCTCTGGACTCTCTGCTAAAAATCGTGAGGCCTTTGTCTCAACTCTTCGTCTTAATTACGGAACAGAGATGGTCTTAGCCAAACTGGCTAATTACGGCATCCCAAATAAGCTAGCCTTTCAGATTCAAGACTTTTACAAGGAAGAAACGCTAGATATTGTCGAGAACTATCCCTATCAACTGGTCGAGGATATCAAGGGCTTAGGATTTACCATCGCTGACCAATTTGCCCAAGAACTGGGGATTGAGAGCCAGGCTCCCGAGCGTTTCCGTGCGGGTCTTGTCCATAGTCTCTTTCAAGGTTGCATGGAGACGGGAGATACCTATATGGAAGCTAGGGACTTGTTGGAGCAAACCCTCAACCTTCTTGAATCCTCCCGTCCAGTCGAACTAGATCCGAGTCAAGTTGCCCAAGAGCTTGCTTATCTGATTGAAGAAGATAAGGTCCAGCAGATTGATACCAAAATCTTTGATAATAGCCTCTTTTTTGCAGAAGAAGGGATTCGCAGCCATCTCATCAGAATCCTCGAAAAAGGGCAGAGTAAAAAACAGGATCTAGAGACCATTCAAGAGCATATCGCAACTGTTGAGGAAGAACTAGGAATTGAGTATGATAGTATCCAAAAACAGGCCATCTGCGATGCTATCCAAAACAAGGTCTTTATCCTTACAGGTGGTCCTGGTACAGGTAAGACCACTGTTATCAACGGCATTATCGCTGTCTATGCTGTCTTAGAAGGACTGGATCTCAAGAAAAAGTGCAATCTGCCCATTCTCCTAGCCGCTCCCACCGGTCGCGCAGCTCGTCGTATGAATGAGCTGACAGGACTACCAAGTGCAACTATTCACCGCCACTTGGGTATGACTGGAGACGACGATACCAGCCATCTGGAAGATTATCTGGATGCTAACTTTATCATCGTAGACGAGTTCTCTATGGTAGATACTTGGCTAGCCAATCAACTCTTCTCAAATATTTCCTCTAACAGTAAAATCCTTATCGTGGGTGATAGCGATCAGCTACCTTCTGTCAGTCCTGGTCAAGTCCTAGCAGATTTACTCCAAATACCAAGTATCCCTCAAACACGCTTGGAACGTATTTATCGTCAGAGCGAAGAATCGACCATCGTCACTCTTGCAAGTCAGATTCGTCAGGGAATATTGCCTGCAGATTTTACCCAGAAAAAAGCAGATCGCTCCTACTTTGAAATCGCTAGTAACCATATCCCTGCTAGCATTGAAAAAATTCTAGGTGCTGCTATCAGAAGTGGCATCCCTGCTCGCGACATTCAGGTTCTTGCCCCTATGTACCGTGGAACTGCAGGTATTGATGCTATTAATCAACTCATGCAAGACCTCCTTAATCCTCCACAAAAAGACCAAGTGAGCTTTGAAGCTCCTCAGTGTCACTATCGAACAGGAGATAAGGTTATCCACCTAGTTAACGATGCAGAGATCAATGTCTTTAACGGAGACTTAGGCTATATCACAGACTTGATTCCAGGAAAATACACCGAGTCCAAGCAGGATGAAATTGTCATCGATTTTGACGGCAATGAGGTCTCCTATCCTCGAAATGAATGGTACAAGATTCGCTTAGCCTATGCCATGAGTATCCACAAGTCTCAGGGTAGCGAGTTTCCCGTCGTTATTCTACCTATCACTAGTGCAAGCAAGCGCATGTTAGAGCGTAATCTCATCTACACTGCTATCACTCGGGCCAAAAGTAAGCTGATCCTACTAGGTGAATTACAGGCCTTTGACTATGCAACTCAACATATCGGAACGGCTCGTAAGACCTATCTGATTGAACGTTTCGCTGACCTAATGGAGAATGCCGAGGAAACAAACCAACTTACAACCGATACTGCCATCTCAACAGACACTGAACAATCCTATATTCTAACCGAAGACAACTGGTCTAATATCCCAGCCATGATTGGGATTAGCCAAGAAGACCTGCAGGAGTTTTTCGGAAAATAAAGCATAAGAAAACCCACCGAATTCGGTGGGCTTTTATCTTGTAAAGATTATTTTACTGTTGCAGTGCTTGTGATCAATTCAACAGCTTTTTTCACTGCGATATCGTGTTTCAACATTTCAGCTGAAAGCAAGCTTTGTACTTGTGCAACTTCCATGTTGTAATCTGCAGCCAATTGCTCGATTTCTTTTTGGATTTCTTCGTCAGTAGCGTCAAATCCTTCAGCTTTAGCAACTGCTTCGATAACAAGGTTAGTCTTGGTACGTGACTCAGCTTCTGCTTCGTATTGTTTGTGAAGATCTTCTTGAGTAGTTCCAGTGATTTGGAAGTACATGTCAGGGTTGATACCTTGACGTTGCAAGTTTCCAAGGAATTCATTTACTGAGCGGTGAACTTCTTCGTGGATCATTTCTTCTGGAAGTTCTACGATTTCAGCATTTTCAACTGCTTTATCGATTGCTGCACCTTCAACTGCATCTTTGTATGCTTCTTCTTTAGCAGCAGCCAATTCGTTGCGGTATTTCTTTCAATTCAGCAAGTGTTTCAACTTCTTCGTCGATGTCTTTTGCAAGTTCATCGTCAAGAGCTGGAACTTCTTTAGCTTTTACTTCGTGGATAGTTGTCACGAATTTAGCTTCTTTACCTGCAAGGTCTTCTGCTTGGTAGTCTTCTGGGAATGTTACGATAACGTCTACAGTTTCACCAGCTGAGTGACCTACCAATTGATCTTCGAAACCAGGGATGAATTGACCTGAACCAAGTCCAAGTGAGAAGTTTTCACCTTTTCCACCGTCAAATTCAACACCGTCAATAGAACCAACAAAGTCGATAACAACAGTGTCGCCGTTTTCAGCAGCTGCTTCTTTGATCACCAATTCAGCCAAGTTGTTGCGTTCGCGTTCGATACGCTCTTCAACGTCAGCATCAGTTACTTCTTTTTCTACATCAACTGATACTTCAAGGTTTTTGTAATCACCCAATTTAACTTCTGGTTTTGTAACAACTTCAGCAGTGATAACCCAATCTTGACCTTTTTCCATTGAAGTTACGTCAATTTTTGGTTGTGCAACTACTTCAAGACCAGCTTCTTTACAGCTGCTTCATAAGCGTTTGGCAAAAGAGCATTCATAACGTCTTGGTAAAGTGACTCTTCACCAAATTTCTTGTCAAAGATAGGGACGTGGAAGGTGACCTTTACGGAAACCTGGAACATTAAGAGATTTCTTTACTGAGTTGAAGACACGGTCCAATTCTGGTTTGATTTGGTCTTGAGAGATAGTGAAAGTCAAGACACCACGGTTTGTTTCTTTGTTTTCAAATGATACAGACATTCTGTCATTTCTCCTTAAAATTTTTTAATACAGTCCATTATACCATATAGTAACGACTTTTTTCAAGTCAGAAATGAGTTTTCAGGACTTCATGAGACTCTTGCTTGCTTCTAGATTTTTTCATACTCTTAATTCACTAAAAATCCTCGATTGACTAAGGAAAAACTTGAAAATTCTTCTCCCTAAGAAAAGATCTTGCTTTGGAAAAGTGAACCTTGCTTTCACACTTAGAAATCCTCCTGCCCTACCAAGTGGTGCTGAAAGGCATAAACTGCTGCCTGGGTGCGGTCGCTAACCTGAAGTTTAGCAAGAATGTTGGAGACGTGGGTTTTTACAGTTTTGAGGGAAATGAACAATTCATCTGCAATCCGCTGATTTTCATAGCCCTTAGCGATTAGTTGAAGGACATCTCTTTCACGAGCTGTCAAGTCTTCGTGTAGTTCGACGTGATTACGGTGGTATTCTACCTTCTTGCTCACCTCTTGTTCAATAGCAAATTCACCGGCTGCTACCTTATGAACTGCGTGCAGCAATTCATCCGCGCTCGAAGTTTTAAGCATATAACCCCTAGCCCCAGCATTCAAGACCGGCATGATTTTTTCATTGTCAAGGTAAGAAGTCACGATCAAGATTTTAGCCTCTGGCCATTCCTTGAGTATAGCTAGAGTTGCATCAATTCCGTTGACTTCAGGCATAACAATATCCATGACGATCACATCTGGACGAAGCTCCAAGGCCATGGAAATCCCTTCGGCTCCATTAGTTGCTTCTCCAACAACCTCTACATCATCTTGTAGTTCAAAATAACTTTTTAATCCCAGACGCACCATTTGGTGGTCATCTACTAATAATAGTTTCATTTTATTTCCTTTTGTTAGTCAATCAAGCAAGGGGATCCGAATATCCACTGCCAAACCCTGCTTGGGTGCTGTTAATAGTTGTATGCTCCCTGCCATATCTTCCACTCGTTCTTTGATATTGCGTAGTCCATAGCTAAGTTCATCAACATCATCTAACTGAAAACCACGACCGTTGTCTACTACCTTTAACTGCAAGCCTGTTTCCGTTTGATAAAGATAAACATCTAGACAAGAAGCTTGGGCATGACGGAGAGTATTACTAATCAATTCTTGGACGATACGAAAAATATGTTCTTCAATCTTTTTAGGTAGTGCAGTTACCTGATATTTAAAGCTTACCTTCAGCTCACTTTTTTCTTCTAGCTCTTTGAGGAGTAGCTGAATCCCCTCCACCAAGCTTTTTTGTTCCAGTTCAATTGGTCGTAGATGCAAAAGAAGAATGCGCAAGTCTCTTTGAGCTGTCTCTAAAATGGCAGTCACACTTTGCAGTTGTGTTTGCATCTTCTCTCTATCTAATTTGGAAGCTTGTTGACTGAGTCCCGATAAAATCATATGGGCAGCAAAAATTTCTTGGCTGACCGTATCATGCAAGTCACGTGCGATTCGCTTGCGCTCCTTTTCAACAATTTCTTCTTCTTTGACCAAGGCCTGATTGTCTGCTTTTTGAATAGCTTCTGTCAACAAACCAAGCTTTCCTGATAAATTTCTAAAACTTGCGTCTAAGTCAGCATCTCCCAGACTTTCAATATCTTTACCAGCTAGGAGGCGTTTGAGATTTGCTTGGATTCTTCTTCTTAAAATTTCGTCAACCATTGTCCAAAATAGGACTAATAAAAAAGCTAGAGCAAAACTAAACATCAGGGCTAGAAAAAGGACTTTTTCTGTCTTTTCTAAATCTTGGAAGAGAGAAGTCCACTCCAAATCTAAGACCTTAAAAAGGCTTCGAAATAGAAAAGCAACAAAGAGAAATGAGGTGAGTCCAATTAAAATATAGGGTTGCTTTTTCATCCTCTCACCACCTCAACATCTCCAACCATGGTTGTCAAAAGAATCTTAACACTCTTAGGACTCTTGAGATAATCTCTCGTTTCTTGATGGAATTGTTCATTGCGCAAAGCTCGCTTAGGCTGGTCAAAGAAGGTTAAATCTCCATACAAAGAATTAACACTGAGGCTGACTTCTACATCCACTGGTACGATAATTCTAGTCGTACCGACCAGTTTTCTCAAGATGATGACATTATCATGATTGCTCAAAATCACGTGCTCTAGATGAATGGTATCCTTTCCCATGAGACGAAAAAGATTGATATCATCAAAGCGACAAGTCTGGTAGCTTGAGAAGTGGTGGAGATTTCCAAACCAGCGATTTTTCTCCCTCTTCACCGTCACTACTTCTTCAAAAATCAGATTGGTGTCTTCTCTTTCCTGGTTCATCATAGGATAAAGCAAGAACAAGCTGTAAATCAAGGCTACAAAGATCGCTAAAATGACAAAAGGATTGAGCATGATAATAAAGAAAAATAGGATGCTCACCGCCACTAAAATGAAGTTATTCCCCTGTCTTCCAGTATAGTATCGAATCAGCAGTAAAAACAAGAGCAATATCAGCAGAAAACGGGAAAAATGCTCTGATACCATCATAATCAGAGCTCCTGTTAATAAACAAGCTTCAATAAATAGAAAAATTTGAAATTTTCGCATGTATCCGTCCTCTCTATTTTATTGTATCACAAAACCAAAAAGTCACATCAGTCTGAGGAATGATAAAGAGATCGGGACTAAAATCCCGACCTCTTTATAGTTGATCTTTTGCTTCTTTTAATTTTCCATACAGGAGATAGTCAACCTCTTGCAAATCCTCAATTTTTGAACAATTAAGGGCGCACATAATCAAGCGTAGGTCTTCCTTCCAACTCTCAACAATGGAAACAACGACATCCACTGGGTAGTTTTCAACCAACTCTAACATGGTGCGTGAAAGCCCAACTGCCTTGGCTCCAAAGACCAAACATTTGATGATATCTAGTGGATTGCGAACTCCCCCACTAACCAGAAGTTCCATCTTATCTTTCCAGTCTTGGGCATTAAGGAGAGCTTGCATAGTTGATTGACCCCAATCATTGAGGTAGTCACGTTGCCCACTGCGACGGTTTTCAATATAAGCAAAGCTCGTTCCCCCACGACCAGACAAATCAACGGTTCGTATTCCCATCTCATAAGCCTTAGCAATAGTCTTCACATCCATGCCAAAGCCGACCTCTTTTAAAATAAGAGGTACAGAGATTTGATGAACATAATCTTTCAGATTATGCTGCCACAATCTAAATTGACGTTCACCTTCTGGCATGAGTAGTTCTTGCATGACATTGACGTGCACCTGTAAAAGAAGGGGATTCATCTCTTTCACCGTCTGTAACCCTAGTTCAACAGGCTTGTCTAAGCCAATATTGGTTCCAAGAAGAAGGTTAGGGTGACTCGTTTTAACTGAGAAAGAATCATCTGAAGAATCCTTAAGTGCCGCACTGTAAGACCCCGTCACAAATAAAATTCCGCAAGCCTCTGCCACCTGGGCCAATTTTTGATTGATTTCTTTACCCTTTTCACTCCCACCTGTCATGGCATTGATATAAAAAGGAAAGTCCCACTTTCGCCCTGCAAATTCTGTCGAAAGATCAATTTCATCTAAGTCATATAAGGGTAGCGAGGAGTGAATCAACTCCACTTCATCAAAACTATTATAAGAACTTTTTTGTTCAAGGGCATAGCGGATGTGTTCATCCTTCCGATTTGTCGTCATGTCCCATCCTTTCTTGATATAAGAGTTCAATTCCTAGATCAGCCCAGCGTTTTTTCAGTAATGTGGTCGAATCTTGGTCAAAGCCAAGTGCAATCCCACAGTCTCCACCACCAGCACCACTGCTCTTAGCAACAGCTTTTAAGTCTTGGCTGGCATTTTTTAATTGCCTGAGCGAAGGTGTGTAAATGTCTGAACTCAAGCCTTCTAAAAGTTGGCTGGCTTGTTCCAGCAAGTCAATAATGGTTTCTTCTTGACCTACCTCCAAAGCCTTTACCAAGTTAGCTACCGTTTCTTTTGAAGCTTGTAAAAAGCTAGAGTTCATATTATCCTTGATTTGCTTGACCATATGGCTAGACACAGCTACTTCCTTGGTCCAACCAACCATAAAATCAAATTTCAAGCTCGTTTCAACATTTCTAATAGAAAAGCCCCAATCACGTGCTAATACAGTTGGCAAGTCTTCTTTTTCTAGCCATTCTGCCACTTTCTCACGTTCAAAAGACTGATAGAGGACCAGGTCTTCTGAAACGATACAGGCAATATCCCCCATGGAACCATTATCTCCACGTTTGAAAAGTACAGCACTAGCCAGTTTAAACAAAAGGTCTCTTTCAACAGGTCTTTCATAGAAAGCAAGCATAGCCTTGATGACCAAGACAACTACACTACCACTAGAGCCCAGACCAAACTTCTTCCCTCACGCTCCATTTTCCCACGAATATCTATGGGAAAAGGACTGCAAGCCAACTCCTTGGGCAGTCAGAAATTCCTCCACCAAGGCAACTGTTTCTTGAATCAAGGTATAAGAAGAATCCGGTCGCAAATCTACACTATAGGAAAACATATCTGAGTAGAGTCGATAAACATTAGACGCTTTAATCTCAGCCGTCATATAGATGGGAATAGCCTTTATTAGCGCCAACTGTCCTGGTTCTAAAATGGCATACTCCCCAGCCCAATAGAGCTTCCCACAAGTTTTAACAATCGTCATCTTGGCTCAAATCCTTTGTTTTTGAAACGATTAAGCGATAGCGTTGACCTAAAAGTTCTGATAAATGTTCCAAGTCCTCTTCCAAGCAAAAGAACCTTGACATTCAGGGCCCGCATCCATGGTAAAGTAGCAAGATTCTCCTTGTTCTCTAAGCTGACGAACAAAATCCATAGCCTCATAACTAGCATCCGTCAGATAAGAGAAGGATGGAGTTGCAGTTTTTGTCGTAGCATGCATAGCCAAGGCGTTCTTTTCTGTCAAATCTCCAACTTTCTTAAAGTCATTTTCCTTGAGGTAAACCAACATATCCTTGTAATCTTGTTCAGATTGACGAATCCACTCATCAAAAAGTTGTCGAAGTCTCCCACATAGCTTCATCCCATCTCGACTGAAATTGGTTTTTCTGGTCTTCCAAGACCAACATGATCATAGCTAGTTTCAAGTCAGTTTCGACAGGATAGATTTCTCCACTATCCTTGTCCCAAGCTGCTAAGGGGCCATAAAAACTGCGAGATGAAGAACCTGATGCAAACTTAGCTTCCAGGCCAATTCTTTTACGATCTAGTCCCTAGTTGGAAATAAGCATTACAAGCTTTGACCAAAGGCAGACAAACCACTGGAACTTGAAGAAAGACCCGCTGCTGTTGGCATATTGTTCTTGGTATCGATACGAACAAAACCTGCTCCTTCAGGACGGTAACGGTCAATGATTTTACTCATCTTAGCATGCTCAGCTTCATTTTGTAACTGACCATTGATGTAAAAGGAATCAGCGGTTGCATCTACTGGTAATAGAGAAAGTGTTGTCTCCGTATACATATTTTCTAAAGTCAAAGAGATACTGCTAGTCGCGGAACCATCTCTTTTCTTTTCTTCCCCAATATTTGATAATAGCAATATTGGCATAGGAACGATACTGTTACAGGCTTTCGATCCATGTCTGAACAGCTCCTTTCTCTTCTAATCTTTCTGCGAGTTCTTGCGCTTGACTGACATTAGCAACCAAGGCAATGATACAGCCACCTAGACCACCACCACTCATCTTGGCACCGAGAGCACCATGGTCAAGAGCAGTTTCAACCAAGGCATCTGCCTCAGAGCTACTAACTCCAATTTCCTTTAGATTTCCATGAGCTTTGGTAGAATCTCTCCCAGCTTCACGGCATCTTTTGTTTTTTATTGCTTCTTCAGCTTCTTTGGTCAACTCTCCAGTGCATACAAGAAAGGTAAAGGCATCCTTGCCCTTGCTCTCAACAACTTGGATGGCTTCACGAGTATGGCCATAAACACCAGTATCTGCAATGACCAAAAAAGCTGATAGATCCATGGTTAATTCTTCAAAACCAACATTCTTGATAAAACGAATAGGCTGGTCACTAAGACAGGTCTTGGCATCTAATCCACTAGGATTCATATGGGCAATCATCTCCGCCCGATTGACTAAAATCTCTAAAACATCTCGCGAAAGTTCTGCTTGGTAATAATCAAATACCGCTCGAATGGCTGCAATGCTAATGGCTGCTGAGGACCCCATCCCCCGTTTTTCAGGAATAGCCGAGTCAATTTGACAACGGATGCAAGCATCTTTGATATTTAGATACTCGAGAGAAGCATAGACAGCCATAGACAAGGTATCCTCTTCAAACAGACGCCATGGTGTCGTTGCTGGAACCACCCGACAAGTCACTTCAACCTCTAAAAGAGGCAAAGAGATGGCTGGGTAACCATACACCACTGCATGCTCTCCTATTAAAATAATTTTACTATGTGCCTGACCGACACCAACTTCTTTTGTCATTTAATCCTACTATCAGACGAAAAAGCGTCTTTTTCTAGATAAAATTTTTAGAACTTTATTCCTTTCTATTTTATTATATTTTTCACAAAAAGCGATTGTTTCCTTCACAATCGCTTGTTTTTCATTACTGAACCCACTCGCCATTATAGTTGACGTAGTAGCCATCTACTTTTTGTATTCACAGCCAAGGCACCTGAACTATAGGCATAGTACCATTTACCATTAACTTGGAACCAGCCTGTCTTCATATCGCCATTACTTGCGTTTAGGTAGTACCAAGTTGAGCCGTCTTGAAGCCAGCCTGTCGCCATGGCTCCTGATGAACGGAGGTAATACCAATAGCCATTGATAGAAGCCCAACCTGTTTTCATATCCCCATTTTCAGCGTCAAGATAATACCAAGATGAGCCGTCTTGATACCAGCCAGTTGCCATAGCACCTGATGAACGGAGATAGTACCACTTGTTACCAAGATATTGCCAACCCGTTTGCATAATGCCAGTTTCTGGGTCTAGGTAGTACCACGGAGCAGGTTTGCTTCTGTCAATGCCAAAAGTAACATGGAAATCTTGAGTCCAACCCTTAGCAATTTCACCAATTGGTAGTGGATAAGAAGAATCGTCGTTGGAATTTCCTAGCTTATTTAAATAATACCAATGACCATCTTCATAAATCCAACCTGTCTTTACGGCATAATCATTATCAAAATAATAAGTTCTCTTTTCAGGAGATGGAGTATATTGTTCACCATATACTTTTCCTGTATTTTCAGACGTTTTTGCCTCTAGTACTTGTTTATCTGTTTGTTCTAGCAAAGCGCCATCCGAACCAAAGTAATACCATCTTTGTTGGAGTCCAATTTCTTTTACCCCATGATTATCAAATAAATTATCTCGATAACCTGTTCCAGGAATTTCTAAGTATTGCCATCCAACTACCATTTCTCCTTTACCACCAAAATAGTAAGTTTTACCGTCTATTTTATGCCAATAGATTGCTTTATGATCATCTTTTACATAATATTTTCTATTATCCTTATCAACAAATTGGCCACCTGTGGTATCCGCAAATACAGTATTAGTAGCTAGCAAACCAAAGAAAAATGCTGTTAGTCCAACTTGCATAGTTTTTTTTAAAAGTTTCATTTATATGTCCTCCAATATTAAATCCACTCACCAGATGAGGCGAAATTATAAACTTTACCATCGATAGTTTGGCTACCTGTAACCATTGCTCCATTTGAATTGAGATAATACCAGTTTCCATTTACTTTGGTCCAACCTGTCTTCATATCTCCATTACTTGCATTTAGGTAGTACCAAGTTGAACCATCTTTCACCCAACCAGTTGCCATGGCTCCTGATGAACGGAGATAGTACCACTTGTTACCAAGATATTGCCAGCCTGTTTTCATATCGCCATTTTCAGCATCTAAATAGTACCAAGTTGAACCATCTAGATACCAACCGGTCGCCATGGCTCCTGATGAACGGAGGTAGTACCACTTATTGCCAATTTGCTTCCAACCAGTTTGCATGATACCAGTTTCTGAATCTAGATAGTACCAAGCTGAACCATCATTTATCCAACCTGCACGTCTTTCACCACCAATATAGTTTTCTCCATTAATTTCCGTTTTAGCTAGATAATACCAATTAGACTGGTCATAAAGCCAACCTGTCTCTAAAGAATAATTTTGATTAAAGTAATAGTTCGTGTAATAACGCTTCTCTTCTTTGTCTTCACGTTTTTCCCCGTACTTTCTTTCAACACTGTCTTTTAGTTTTAATCTCTAATGCTTTCCAACCAACAAACTCTTGTAGCACTCCATTCTGATCGAAGTAGTACCACTCTGACTTTGGAAAACCTTCTAATCTCACACCATTAGGGTAAGGACCAATTGTACTACCTTTAGATGGAAACGGGATATATTGCCAGCCGACAACCATTTCTCCTGATACATGATCAAAATAATAGTACTTACCATCAATCACTCGCCAGTAGGTTTCTTTGAGTTCCCCCTTCTTGTAGTAGGTTCTACCATTTTCTTGGACAAATTGCCAGCCTTCTGAATCAGCATCATCTGCAAATACTGTACTAGTTGCTAACAGACCAAAGAAGAAGACTGCTAGTCAATTTGCATCAATTTTTCAAAAATTCATTCTTTTATCCTCCAAATGATTATAGCAAATGTCTTTGCTTTCGTCAATATATTAAATTTAAGAAAACAAGAATCTACTCAAAATTTGCTTTGAACTGGCAGATAAGACTAACTAATTTGTTTAAAAATAAACTGATAGACAGCACAGGTTTAGCCTCATGAAATTTTCGATAAAGATGTTCGTTTATTTAAAGATCAAAAAAAGCAGTTACAAAACTGCAACTGCTTTCTATTCCTGCATGGTATAACCAACACCACGCACTGTTTTGATGTAGCTCTTTTGACCTTTGACATCAATCTTGCTCCGTAGATATCGGATATGAGACATCTACGATATTGGTCTCTGTAGCACTTTCTCATACCTCGAGACACTCTCCAGCAATTGTTCACGAGTTAAGACTTTCTTACTCCCCATGAGTGTAGCTAAGAGGTCATATTCACGACGAGTGAGAGCAATCATTTCATCGCCACGATAGACCGTGTGATTTTCAACATCAATTCTCAGATTTCGGTAGGCTGTTGGCACCTTCATCTGATTACAATGCTGATCAATAAAATCACGTCCACGGAAAATCGCTGAAATTCTCTCAACCAAGTTTTTCGATAATGACTGGCTTATAGATGACGAAACTGCAAACCGCTGAATGACTTCCAGCTCTTCTTGCAGAGTCTTCCCAATGATCCAAGATCTGATGACAGAAAGCAGGTTTAGTTCGACCTGCCTTTCAGCAAAGTCCTGAGCCGTCATATCTCCCAGATTAAAGTTCAATAAAATCAAATCATAATCTGTCTGAAGAGCCAGAAAGGGCTTTTTGCCCTCCTCTACTAGATCAACCTGATAGTGCTCTTTTCTGGAGTTCCAAACTTAAAAATGAGCTAGATTTCTTTCTTTTCAAGCAATAAAATCCGTTTCCCCATAGCTTGGGCCTTACTTATTTTTCTGTCATACCAAGAATAGTGAGGTTCCTTCTTTGTCTTTACGTTGGTAAGTGTGAGCACCAAAGTAGTCACGTTGCGCTTGAGTCAAGTTAGCTGGAAGGTCAGCTGAACGGTAGCTATCATAGTAAGTAATAGCGCTGAGAAGGTTGGTACTGGTACACCAGCTTGAACAGTAAGAGCTACGATATCACGCACTGCTTGTTGGTACTAGCGGTAACATCAAGAAGTACTCATCCAAAAGAAGGTTAGTCAAGGGTCTGCATCACGGTTTGCTAAGCATCTGTAATCTTTTGCAAGAAACGAGAACGGATGATACAGCCATCACGCCAGATAGAGGCGATGTCTGCAAATGGTGAGTTCCAGTTGTTTTTCTTTAGAAGCTACACGCAATTGAGCAAACCTTGTGCGTATGAAATGATGAGTAAAAGGGCTTGACTGGATCTTTTCAATCAATCAACCTTGTCGCTTTCAAATTTTGAAGGCAGACTGGTTTTAAAGCACCTGACTAGCTGTATCTACGTTCTTCTTTGTAGTAGAGATGTAACGCGCAAATACTGACTCAGTGATGAGTGACAATGGTACACCAAGGTCAAGTGATGACTGGCTAGTCCATTTACCAGTTCCCTTGTTACCTGCAGCATCAAGGATGTAATCTACGATTGGTCCATCTTGACCTTCATCATCTTTACGTCCAAGGATGTCAGCAGTGATTTCTGATCAAGTAGCTGTCCAATTCACCCCTTGTTCACTCAGTAAAGATTTCAGCCATTTTCTTGAGCTGAAAGTAAACAGCAAGTGTTGCATGAGGTGCATAGCTTTCTGCGATCAATTGCATATCCCCGTACTCGATACCATTGTGGACCATCTTCACATAGTGACCAGCTCCATCAGGACCGATGTAAGTCACACATGGTTTGCCATCTTCTGGTGCTTTTGCAGAGATTTCTTCAAGAACATCGGCAACCAATTCATAGGCTTCTTTTTGTCCGCCAGGCATGATTGAAGGACCTTCGAGGGCACCTTTTTCACCACCTGAAACCCCTGTACCGATAAAGTTGATACCTGAGTTAGCTAATTCTTCATTACGACGGATGGTATCTTTTGTAGAAAGTACTTCCTCCGTCGATCAAGATATCACCTTTATCCAAGTGTGGAAGAAGAGCTTGGATGGTCGCATCTGTACCAGGTCCAGCTTGAACCATGAGCATGATACGACGTGGTTTTTCGATTGAATTTACAAAGCTTTCGATATCATAGCTTGGCACAAAGTTCTTTTCAGGGTGGCAAGCAATCACATCTTCTGTTTTTTCTTTACTACGGTTATAGATAGCTACTGTGTAGCCACGAGATTCGATATTTAGGCAAGGTTACGATCCCATCCACGGCCATACCTACGACACCAAAGTTGGCTTTTTGTCATGTGACACCCTCTTATTTAATATGTTTTATTTATCATGTTTATCTGTGAAAAGAAAGAATTTTATAACAATTTTGACTAGTAGTCTAAGTCATCCACATAGCCTAGACCCATTTCCTGCAAAGTATCCTGTCTTACAGTTAAGAGTAAAGAGATAGGTTCCATCAGGTTCTACAGATTGTAATAGCCATTACCATTAACAATATTCTAGGTTCCAAAATGTATTGGTTACCCGTAATGTAGCTCACGCGCACGTGAGGTCGCAAGATTTGCTCCAGAACACCATCGGTAAAGGTCCAGGCAGGATTACTACTATCGTTTACAGCAGATTGAGTATATGCACGGCTCACTGGCGTCTTCTTGCAAATTAGCACTTCGCTTGATAATCCACTATCAAAAGGATATTGTTAGCGAAAGCAGATCACCGAGTGGAAGTTGATGGACTAGTGGAGTTGCTAGCATTACTTCAGTAGTTGAACTTGACTCTGTTTTGATTCGATGAGCTTTGCTTGACTACTGCCATGAGCTAGTAGAAGATGAAAGTTGGCTCTTACCAAGCTACTAGCCTTATCTAGCAGTTTGTCAATCTCTGTATTACCAGTCTTAACTTCGGTAAATTTGGCATCTGCCTTAACCTTAGCATTCGTATCTAAGACACCATCAGTGATAGCTGGGGTTTCAAACTGAGCATTGACATCTTGAACTGCCTTGATTTGTGTTTCAAGACTATCATATTTTGACTTAACGAGAGTATGTTCTCTCGCCCCTTCAAGTTTGTCCAAAAAGGGCTTAAGCTGACTCAATTGACCAAATTGACTGTTTTTAAAAGCTAGTCTTATTTTGATCAGTATAAAAAGTGTCATATAAACTATTGAATTGATCTAGAATCGCCTGGTTACTCACCAAGCCAGCATCAGATGATTGAGACTGAATTTCTTGTGAAGAGCGAGAGATTTGACGGTAGACATAGTAGCCACTTCCTAAAATAAGAATAATAACTGCTACTACTGCCGATAAGATAAACCATACTTTTTTGTTCTGTGGTTCATCTTCTGCTTGAGAAGAGCGAGACAGGGATTGAAGTTCCTCTTGCAAAGCTTCATCATCCTCAACCACAAGGGCCTCCGTTGCAGGTTCCACTAAGTTTTTATCCATAACCAAGGTTTCTTCTAGTGGTGGGAGGATGAATTCTTGACCTTCTTTTCCCTCTTCTTCATCAAACTTCTCTGATTCAGAGACTTCTTCTACTGATTCTGCCTCTTCTTCAATCGTTTCTTTGGCATCTTGAGGCAAATCATCTAAACTTTGAAGTTCCTCTTTCTTAGCCTGAATGTTTGTAAATTTATCAGCCTCGATTTCTTCACGGTGTTGTTTAATGTATTTGTCCAAAATGGTATCATCAGGAGTTACTCCTGCTTCGATTTCTTCATTTTTTCGAATAACCTGTCCAACCGTTAAATCCTTTAGCTTCCTCAAAAATCAAACTCGAGGTTCTTGGGAGGTATGCCGGTTCTAACATTTCTTCTTTTATCCTTTGGATCCATGGCAGCTCCTTTCTAATCTGAGGGTTTCTTTAACGCGTTGACCAGAAAATATTGATATAACTCAACTTTCAAAGTACCATTATGAGGGTTTTCGTTTTTATCCGCCTGACTACCATACTTTGCTTTCAAAAGCTTCATCACTAGTCAGGATAAACTTACTCCAAGTCTTAAGTGGTTCAAAAACCTCACCCATTTCAGCATAGAGTTTAGTCACCTCCTGCATCATCTGACAAACGTTCTCCATAAGGTGGGTTAGAGATATACTCCATTAACCTTGTCTGAACGCAAATCCTGCACATCTACGTCAAAGAGAATATCACCAGATACTCCTGCAAGCACGGCATTTGCTGTACAATTTACCATACGTCCATCAATATCACAGCCCATGATGTCCAGTTCAATCTCTCGATCTATTTGCTTACTAGCTTCCGTTCTGACTTCTTGAATCAAGCGGTCACTGACCCCAGTTCCATTCTTCAAAAGCGCAAAAGGAACGGCGCAAACCTGGTGCCATCTTTTACTTGCAATCATAGCGCCTTCAATACAAAAAGTTCCAGAACCACAGGTTGGATCAATCAAAGGCTTATCTGGATACCAGTTTTGACAGTTGCAAAATCGCTGCCCATATTCCTCCTTGATCGAGCTCCACTCTTTCAGTGCGGTAACCACGCTTAAAGAGACTTGAGCCAGTAGCTATCAATCACGACGGTTGCTATGTCTTTAAGAATAGAAACTTCAATCTTGAACTCTGGTCCATTTTCCATGAGAGGGACACCTCTGGCCGTGCATAATGTTTTTGCAATTTCTTAACAACTGCCTTCTTGGAAATTGCCTGAACACTTGGTTCATTGTGTATCTCGACTTAACACACTTGGCCTTGGAAATTGGGAAACCAGGCTCAAGTGGAGATGAGTTCTCTCCCCGAATCTAAAGGCAAAACACCTTGAAAAAGCTCCTTCAAATGTTTTTGCTGGGAATGTTCCCACAACGATTTTGATTCTATCCGCGCTCTTACCAGTCACAAGTTAGTTTGGATGATTGTTTTAACATTACCTTTGGAAAACGAACACGTCTATTCTCAACTTGACAATCATAACCAAGATCTCGTACTCACGCCCTAACTACAGCTTCCAAACACTTGCGACAGTTGCAATTAGATTAAATGTTTGTTTTCATTTTCAGTCTTTTGTGACCTTTCTTTGTTACTTTAAAAATGAGGTTGAAATATGTCTGTGCCCAACCTATATGCAATTTTCTATAAGCCATCTGTTCCAGAAGTGACTAGACCACTTTCCTTCGATAATCATCTGTACCACCACTACGAGCTCTGGCTGATAGCAGTCAATGCTACGTTCGTTGCCTCCATGCCCGACCAAAGTTTGGTTTGCTAGCTTGAGGTTTACCGCGTTCCCTCTCTCCGTTTCCAGAGAGACTCCGTCACTGTGGCACTTTCAAGCTCTCTGACCTATCAAAGAACATCCCATCCAACTGCCGTAACGATTTCTCGTCCCTAGCTATGGTTTCGCTTACTTTCAGCTTACCTACAGGCATCACAGCTTGTGCTAGCTGGTTTCCTCATGAAAAGAAACTCTCTTCACGCGATTATCCAAAAATTGCACAACAAATCATTCTTAGAAATCTGAATTATCAAGATTTGTTTGCAAATACTTCTTTTCAAGACGATTCAAACGTTTCATATCAGAGTTTGTCATTGAAGTCGTACTTCAAGCTCTGCTGATTAAGAAGCTACTGGGTGTCATGCAGGGTTTTTCGACACTTCCTTTAACTCAGCAATTTCCATACGTAGTGACTTCACTAGTGCAACATAAGTTTCGTAATCACTTGAGACATCATCAAAAATTCGTCTCACATTTCGCTGTAATCCCCACGTACTCCTCTTCCAAATTCCTGTTCCATCTTTCATGTACATCTTGCCATGTCTCTCCATTTCTCAGTTGCTATGTATTATTACAAAAACAAACAAAAGCAAAGCAGTCAAAGGCTCTCGGGAAAAATTTTGGCTACTTCATTCAATTCTTCAAATAGTTAATCTTTTGTAACATAGTTGTCTTTCTTTTCATCAGTTCGTAAAATATCTCAGTTTTGTTTCATTTTTCCTCATCATAAAAAGATAGAGCCCCCATCTGTATTTTCCAAAAGCAAGAAAAGCTGATAATCTCTTTAATTGTCCTTATGTTCATATTTGGGATAGCATACTTGACAAAATCCAACCTTAAATTCCTCAATTTGACTTGATTCCTTCATTCCAGTTTTCTCCGCTAGAGACTAGAAGTAAAATATTGTTGCTAGTTGGAAACCAAAGTCAGCTTTCATTTCTTGGCCACCTCTAAACCCATGTATTAAAGCCCAATGTCCCTGCATAAATACTAGCCCATTTTAGACCATCTTCTGCTAGTTTTTCCCAAATCCACAACAATTGCTTTTTGATAATTTTTAGGCGAATATCCTTTGTCCAATGGCAATCCTAGATCAAAGGAAGAATAGCCTAAAATCAAGGCTGTATGCATTTTTCACCCTTTCTGTCAGTTTATGGTATAATAAAGTGATGTTATGTACCAATAAGGAGAACTATGGTCAACTATCGCATAAGATTATCGAAAAAGAAAGCGCCCACTTCACAAACCAAAATTTCGCAAATCGTGGGATGTCCTTTGAAAAAGATGATTAACGCTACAAACGACTATTATCTGACACACGGTTTGATGTCATCCATAGGAAACCGACTCAGTTCAGATTGTCCGTGGATTATCCGCAACGCAGTCGTGCTAAAATTGTCAAGCTTATTTTAGACAAGCATCTACAACCGACTATTCAGGAGTTTAGTGAAAGATTTTACATCGATTTCGGAAGCTCAGAAACCAAGCAAAATATACTGTCCGATGAAGAACTTCCATCCTCATCAGATTCAACATATGGAACAAGTCAACGAACAAAAGGATTTGCTTTGTCCTTCTTTCACTTTTTCTTCTTATCAAGAAACGTATTTATGCCGGCATTTGACCTCATCGTTTTATCATCAGGATATGGGGAAAAGTCTGTGCCGCTTGACTATATTAGAGAATTCGGGTTTTGTGATTGAGCATTCGCTTTTCCCACAGGTGCCCTTTATCTCGATACATCTAAACAACATTTACTAGGTGAGTAAAACAATATGAACAAACGAAAACTATCTTTCGCATCGTTAAATACCTTAGCATTGCGCTAAGTCTGTTGATCATAGCTTTTCCTGCTGGTGGTGGTGTCTTTCTATACTATGCAAACAAGGCTCTGAACTCGGACAGCACTGTTGCAACTACTTCAATAAGATTTATGACAGCAAAATGAGCTAATCGCTGATTTGGGCGCTGAGCGATAAAGTCAACAGCTCAAAGTAGTGAAATTCCTACTGACCTTGTCGATAGATTGTCTCTCATCGAGATACCGTTTCACCCAGAGAGGACTCGATAGCATCCCGTATAGCTGGAGCTTTCACGAAACATATGTCGTCGTGGTGTCTCAGGGGATCTCTGACGAGCAGTTGATTAAGATTGACTTACTTCTCAACATCAACAGCGGATCAACTCTAACCCGTAAAGTTCAAGAAGCATGGTTAGCTATTCAATTAGAACGGACAGCAACCAAGGAAATCGCCGACCTATTGCATTAACAAAAGTCTACATGTCAAATGGTAACTATGGTATGCAGACTCACGCGAGAGAACTATTATAGCAAGGATCTCAAAAAGATCTTTCATTCACAGCTAGCACTCTTAGCAGGTATGCCACAGGCTCAAAACCAATACGATCCTTATTCACATCCTGAAGAAGCCTCTTGAAAGACAGTAATCTCATCTTGTCCAGAATGCAAAACATAGTTACCTCACTGCTGAACAATATGGAAACCATCAATACACCAATCACTGATGGACTTCAAAGTCTAAGAGCTGTTAATAGTTATCCTCAGTATATGGATAACTTTACTTGCAAAGAGGTTATTGACCGCAGACAAGAAACAGAGCTATAACTTATTAACAACGGGAATGGAAAGTCTATAAACGTTGACTGAGAGGTACAAAAACGCCTTTGGGACGTCTACAATACTGAGCGAATATGTTGACTATCCAGATGATGACCTCCAGCGGCTTCTATCGTGGATGCCTCACAAATGGTAAAAGTCGATTGCCCCAACTCGGTTTCCTCGTCATCAGTCAAGTACGCATCCTTGGTATTAACCAGCGGTGAAACCAACCGTGACTGTCCCGTTCAACAAACCAATCACGAACTATGCTCCCGCAGGTATGGCATCTATGACTCAACAGCATACATGGCAAAGATGCTCATACAACTATCCAGGTACAAATATTCCTGTTTACAACTGATAAATCATATTTCGGAAACATTACCCTTCAATATGCCATCCAACAATCGCATATGTTACAGCAGTTGAAGCGCTTTGAAAAAGGTCCGGATTAGACCAGGCTAAAACTTTTCTTAAATGGGCATCAGGAGTGATTACCCAACTATGGTCTATACTACGCCATTTCAGTAATAACTGAATCAAATAAAAAATATGGTGTAACGGTGAAAAATGGCCGCTGCCTGTCTTGCTCGTGCCAATGGTATCTACCACAAACCAATGTATATCAATACAAAGTTTATCTTTTAGTGATGGTAGTTCAAAAGAATTTTCTGACGCTGGAACTCGCTAGGAAGAAAACAACTGCTACATGATGACAGAAATAGTGAAAAGCTGTACTTTACCACCACGGAACAGGCCGTGGTGCCTATCTGTCACGTGAGTTACCTCAAGCAGGTAGACGGGTACATCTAACTACACAGATGATGAAATTTAGAAAGAGATACGATTATGTCGCACCCGATGAATTGTTTGTAGGATATACCCGCAAATATTCAACTGGCGGTTTGGACAGGTTATTCAAATCGTCTCACTCCAATCGAGGAGATGGATTTAGAGTAGCGGCCAACATCTATCGCTCAATGATACAGTACTTTTCCGAGGATGATTCCACTGGTGACTGGACGATGCAGAAGGAGTTTGTAGAAGTGGAAATTCGTCTTCAAAAACGGAGCACGAAGTAACTGAGTTCCTGATCAACTCAAGCAAATCCACAACTAACTGAGAGTTCAAGTTCACTTCAACTTCCACAGCAGCCCCAAGTTCCTTCTACCGAAAAGCACGACAGCTACCAGTCAAAATGCCTCAGTACCAAATACAACTACAAATGCTAACAACGAAAATCCAGCCCCACAAAATACACAAGACAACAATAAAAACATGATAGAGACCTGAAAATTACTCCTCAGGTCTTTTCTTCATCACTACTATATAGGAATCCAAAAATGTTAACAATTGAATGCAAAAGTGAGAGGGACAGAAATCGGTGATTCGTTAGAATTCGATTTCATCGTCCCATCTTTCACGCACAGTTGAGTGAGGGCTGTAAAAAGCTGATGAAATCAGCGTAGTAAAACCACTCAACCATGCCGTCTTGCTCGACAGTCAAAGAGACAATTGAGAGGCTAGACTTTTGTCCAGCCTCACCAACTATTATTTCACATGGTTTGCAAGGTCTTCTTGCGCTTTTTATTGATTCTTCTTTTTCTTTTAGTCCATTTTCTTGAACTTTTTGATATTCTTCTGCTGTCACAGCTTTATCTTGAAGATCAAGGTATGCTACAAGAAACTACTCCTGACCCTTGTTACCTGAGTATGCAAATGGAAGGTGAATGCTACCATCTTGACAACATTGGACGGCCTGTTGATGAAGTTGTTGATAATCAAGCTACTGTCAACGCAAGCTTGGGCAGCATATTTATCATAACGTTTTGAAACATCTGTCTTCATTGCCAGCTTCAGTAACCATCTTTTCGTAATCTTCCAAACCAACTTGTTTTACAGCATGACGTTGTTTGTACCAGCATCAAATCCTAGATAAGTCTTAGTATTTTCACCAACAGATGGTTTGATGATATCAAGGTAGTAGATGGGTCAATGTAGTCTGAGACCATCAAGTTATCTGAGAGATCCCATCTTCCCCCTGCGGCTGTTTCTGCAAAGTAAGTGATATTGAGAACTCATCTTTTTGAAGTTGTTGGATGTCAATAACTTCATTTGTCAGTTCCTAAAAGTAACTAGTGACTGTTTCAATGATTGAACACGCTGAACTTTAGTAGTATTAGTTTGATCAACTGCATATCAAGTGGATTGGGAATTGAACACCTTCTGCTGGAAGTCGCCATAACTTTTATAGAAATTCAGCTAGCTTTTTCCAGCGTTATAAAAGTCCATCTCGGCATCATCTGGGTTGACATCTTTCCATTCGTCACCAGAGTGACCAATCTTTAACCAATTCACCAAAGTTTTTACCGTCTGCCTGAACAAAAGCTGGTGGCACAAACAAGTTACGAAGAAGTTTGCTTGCTCGCTTTCTCCATTAGCTGAAGCATAGGCGTTCTATCAAAACCAAAGGCGATGGCTTAGACGGAAGTTCTGTTTAAGAGCTTTTAGTTGAAGTGCTCATCCTGCAGTCTTAGAAGTGTACTTGCTTAAGACTGACGGTCAATGTTGTCCCAGTCCAAGAAAATGTAGCAGAATCTTTGTGGTGTATAAACGATGTGTCATCAAACTCTCTTTTCAAGTTTCAGGATATCCTGCACTTGTTGGGAAAGAGACTGAGGCATTGAGAAGCTGCACATCCTCATAAAAGGTGTCTGCTGGTTTGTCTGTATCTGTGACCATCCCAGAATGATAGTTTCATTTGCATCAATACTGAACATTGTCCTTATCCCAGTGGTTTGGATTCTTTCAAATTCCTAGTGTAAGAATTTTTGCTACCAATGATTTCAACAAGAAAGGACCGTTGTAAAGAGAGCCTGCTTTGGACTGCGTTGCTTTGCTTAGTCAGTACTCTACTTTAGAAGTAAGGAATTCTTCATTGGACTGGTGCCAGAATACCCATGGTTGTCTTAGAGTTCCAGAAGCTTTCTGGTTTTGTTCAGTGTATTGAACAGTTTGACTCATCAATTGCCTGTGATTCCAGCTTCTGAGGAAGTCTTTTACTTCACTGACACCAAAGCGTCAGGTGCTTTAGTGGATTCTTGAACAGATAAAAGACTTCTGACTTATTATCAGTTGCATATTTAAGGTACCTGTTACAAAGTGCTGAGGCTTTCACAGGTGCATGCTCTTCACTCTTTCAGAAGTGTATTGCCACTTAGCATACTTTACGGATTGTATAAGTGTAGATCCAAACCGTCTTGAGATACCGACGTCTTTCTGCTAGATGCTTTGAGAAGTTTCCGTAACGGTCATTCTCCATCAGGAAGCCGTCAACATTACATTGCGAGATATTCTTCCGCAACTGCTGAGCCTTACCTGTTGTTGTTAGATAGCTGAGAGCTGTCTGGATCCTGTCATACAACGTAAGAGTTTTCTCACCTTTTGCACCAGAGCCCTGAACTGAAAACAAGGCTGCCAAAACACCTGACGCCCTTCTAGAGTCACTCCTGCTAGGGTCATTACTTTTTGAAAATTTACTTAATAAACTCCTTTTGACTATACGTATGGTCCCTTTTTCAGCCATGTGTCAGCTACATCTTTCAGCATTTTTCGTACCGATTTTGTAAACATATGACTTATTTAAAAATTCCAGCTCATATCTAGTCTCTTTTAAACAAGCTAACTTGGAAAATATCCGATCCTTAGACGTCAACGAGACACCTTTGTGATATAATGAAAGAAGAAAGTTGAAAGGGAATTACCATGACGTAAAGCAGAAGTTGGCTGTTGTTGAAAGTTTTGAACTTGGCCACACAATCGTTAAAAGCTCCCTATGTTCGTTTAATCGAGAGGAAACTTCGGACCAAAAGGTGATATCATCTCTAATTTTGACATCCGGCTTGGTTCAACCAAATAAGAAGATTCTATCCCTCACCGCGGGCTCCGCGTACTATCTGTTAGCACCTCTACCAGCTGATGCGTTCATCGCTCGTATTGATGGAATGATTGACCGTTCACCATTTGGATGTCGTACAGGTTTCCACATGCAGTTATGCGAGGGGCGCGTCAGCTCTGGAACATGCGGCAGTCGTCAAGGATTCACTCAAAGAAATCGCTGAAACGACAACTTGGGAAGATGTCCACGAGACAACTATTGAATCTTGCGGAAACTACGATGATCACAGCCTATGCTTTTCAAGCCAGAATGGGCAGAATTGATTCTCCAACACAAAGAATCTCAGACAGTACTTGCCTTTGAACGCTATGTCATTTAACAGAACCAGTCAACTGGTCTCCTTTTATGCCTCAAAACCTATGATTTTCTAGGCTTTTCTATCGACGCCAAAACACCATCTTCCATATCAGCTTCTGGGTGTTTAGCATCAAGATTATCCAAATGGAGTCTGTTGCTTTCCTCACGGATGTGTTGTTCAACCACGTGCAGGTGTTGAACACCCACGACTTCATCGCAACCTGCTACAGTCGTGTATTCTTTCAGCCGCATCGCTCACTGCCAAAGTCAGATCTCTTTCTTGGCAAGTGTCTTGGTTGACATCAACCAACATCAAATCAACAATCTTGAAAGGTCTTCCTTGCTCAAATGTGAGAATTCGATATCGTGCATTGACACGGCTGAGGAACTCTGGACAGGAAGTGCAGTGGTTTCAAACGATCCATGAGCTCTGGTTTGTCCGCATCTTCTGTCAAGTTGGCTTCACAACCAAAGCCAGCACTTTGAAGTTGCGGAGAGCCATCACCTGCATGTTGAGAAGATACAGTGTTACCTTTGACCGTCTGTTAAAGCGAGCCATCATCCAATACTTTGAAGAAGAAGAAGTAATCACTTGAGGGTCTGCCTTTTTCAGATCTCATCAAAGAAGGACGATTGAGTGGATGGGTACGACGAACACGTTCAGTCAATGCCATTGTTGTTGTCATCGCATGCAAACTATAACCAGCAGTAGTACCAATCAGCAATTTAGAAACGGCTGTGCGGTCGCTGTGATTCGAGACATATCCAAACGGATGATGGCATCTTTCGTTCCAAACATATCAAGAAGCGTGTTTGTGCTCAGAGTCCGTCTCACCAACGCAGTAGGGGATTCCACAAAGATGAAGCTACCGATTGGACGGTTACCTTCATCAAAACCAGCACGGTTACGACGGATAGCTTTACTACACTGCCTCAACAGCTGTCTGTGACCGATAACTTTCGTTTGCAAACGGTGACCCATATCTTTCAATCGTTCGATATCGTTGCACCCATTTTGTGATACTGCCACCAGTCATGCTACGTTCTGAACTACAGACCTACATCATTTGCGAGTGGCTGTAACCTTGTGATCTGCATGTAGTAATTGCTGCTCAAGTTCTTCGATACGAGGCTTTTGCATTTAGGGCCATGCTTCGTAATCTTCTTCTAGCTGCAGTCTTCTTGTTTCAAGATCCGCTTTGAATTTCCTGTGCTCAACTGCATGTACATCTGTCACTGGATGTTGAGCGCCAAGTGAGTGTACTGTCCGCATCCATCAAGGTCAATAGCCTTATCTCGGCCAGGCTACGTTTGGTGGAATATATTGAACAGAGTAATCAACGGCGAGCTTTCAAGACTCGTCTGGCAAAACTAACATTGTGGTGCTGTTGATAAGATCTCGAATACCTTGAAGAAGATCTTGAAAGAAGTATCTTCAGCAGATGGAGCATTGACATGCCTCGTTGAAACGACGAGCAAGGCGCGTTTTCGAATGGTATTACGGTATTCATCTTCAGGTAGTGCGCAATCTGTCAATTCACCACGTAGAAAGGCTGGTTCCAGGAATATCAGCAAGACCTTTGAGACCCTTGACCATCACCTGTACTGCAGCACCAAGGATTTAGTAATTCGTCGAAGAAAAGAATGTGTTCCCAGCTTCTTTTGACTTCGTTTACCAGAGAAGTTTGAATGTTTTCTTCAAAGCTGCCACGATGGTAAGTGCCAGCACAGGTCAAATATCAATAAAATGACCTACTTTGTTCTTGATTGCGCGAAGACATCACCATTCACGATAGCTTGGGCGAATCCTTCTACTTACTGCAGTTTACCTTTACCAGCATCACCGACGAGAACTGGATTATTCTTTGTTGTGCGACGAAAAGAATTTCCAAATTTCTTAGATCTCTTATTACGTTAAATAACCGGATCAACTGCAACCACATTATTACTGCTGTTAAGTTACGTCCAAATTTTAAAAATCCATCTTGTTCCATACCTTTACCTTGAACGTACTGAGCTTGTTCCACTTCCTTCGCTTGGAGTTGACCAGTTTGACGATGTCTTGAATTCTTCAGGCGTTAGCCACGGCCGTTAATCAAGTAACGACGGTTTTCTGGACCTATCCACCGCATACCACCATCAATTGGTTAATAAATCATCCATGTGTTAAAGTTATTAAAGTTGATACATATTTCATACCTCGTTTGTTTTCAAATTTACTTAGTCAAAAATAATTTGACTTTCTTTGACCTTTGTTTAAAAACTAGCTATGACACTCACGTATAATTTCTGGTTTTTCTTTATAAACCAAAACATTCTTGTAGTGTTTTAAAAGAAATATCAAATAAAAACATAGTTCTTTCTCTTTTCTAGGTTTACCCAAGCTTTGATCTTAAGATGATACACTAGTACCTTAAAATCAAGGAGGTTTTCCTGGGATTTCCTTATCCTTATATTTCTTAGTATATCACTTTAGTCAGTTTGGTCCAAGAGATTTGACCAATTTGACTAATTTTTTAAAAATTTATGGTACTGAAGATATAAAATGAGAAATACCTTTTACTTATCTTTTTTTTCCGGGTACCGAGCTGGTTTTCAAAGCTACTGATGATAAAAGCAATGATAGCCTAACAATATTGTGCTAGGAAGTGGATTCTATGTCTAAGTATTTCCAACTTCTCACAATTGGGCTCTACACTATTTGTGGGTAAAACTATGGATATTATGAACCCTATTTATTGTGAAAAGCCCCGCAAGGCCTATATTGAAAACAACCAAACCATCATTAGAAAGATCACGGAACAGATTAAATTTTATCACAAAACACTCAGGAATTAAAGACAAGAACATCATAATCTTGGATTATATTGATGTAGAACATAAAAATCATCCTTCGCTTCGTTATACTGCACCTGTATTGCCCTCGGCACCCTAGGGCAAATGACTAATATGTTCCAGAAAAATCAAAATCCTATCTAGAGTGTGCAGGCTATAAGACACTCATTCGATTGAAAACATGCCGTTTCCGTTGTAAAGTCTGCGAGGAGAAATAGCTGTCGCGACAGACTACATGGTCAAAAAGAGATCACGAAATCAGCGCTGCATCGTCAACGCAAAATCACTCAAAATTAATCGAGAAAGTCCCTATGGCGGCTATCGCGAAGAGTCTGTCTGTCTCTACTTCGACAACAGTCCATTCGTGATTGAGAAAGAATTCAAATTCCAAGACCAGATTTGTCTTTCCTTCGACTCACGTCATAATGACTGGATGAATACAGCTTAGAGAAGGTAAGATGAGCTTTCATTGCACTGGGATTGCAGTTTCCAGAAAAGATCGTGCTATCCTGGATGGGCGAACTCAGTGACTATTCTTAATCCCATTTCCTTCGTTATTCTGAACAGTCAGGTGAAGTCGCGTGAAAGTCGTACCATGGATATGTTTGGCCCCTACTGTGAGTATTGCTGAAAACTTTTCTGGCATACAAATCGTTCTCAGACCGCTTTCACATTGTCCAACATCTCAGTCCGAGCTATGAATCGTCTTAGCATCAGTCATGAATCAATTTAATAGAAAATCTGCAGATATAAAGCACACAAACGTTACTGAAACTCATTCAGGATGGCCGTAAAACTCAGTGATGAAACGTTTTATGTAACTTTTCGGTCACCTTAACCAATAAAGAAATTCTCGACCACCATACTCTCGAAACTTGGACAACTGCGACCACTCTATCAACTCGTGCTCTTTCCTACGTTTTCAAGAAACAAACGGACCATTTCTTTAGTCTTATTGAGCAGAACAATTTCTTTCTGTGAAATCTATTTTTCAAACTGTTTTTTTTAAGACCTTTTTGAGAAAGATGAGGACAAGATCATAATGCTGGAACTTCCTACTCCAACACAGAAACTAGAGCCTGTACTCATCAAGTCATCAACGAAATGCTTTTGGATTCGGAGCTTTGACAACTTTAAAACTAAATTCTCATTGCTTTGAACATCAAAGAAGACAATTTGGTCCTCTCCATTTTACTCAATGAGAGCGATAAATCCGTTTTGTGAAGTTTTTCAAAGTTCTAAAACAAAACGTACGCTTAATCAAAGACAAGATTATTCGTTGCTTCCAATTTGGTTTAGATGCAAAATGATTGAAGGTGGTAACGAGCCCTAACTTTATCCTTGAGAAGGTTTTAAAGACAGTCCTGAAGAGGATGAACCTGTTTAGATTGTCCTCCGTGAGTCCGAAAAAAAATTTGTCAGGCTCTTTATTCTGAAAGGTAAGCAAGAGCTGATGAGATCATAGTGGAGTTTCAGTCTTCGGAATAACTTAATAGTTTGTCTAGAATTCTGGTAATGGGTGCTGAAGGCGGGCGATAAAACGTTTATCACTAAGTTTATTATCTTGTTGGATGAGCTTCGGTGGCAGCTTGATAGCGCGCATTCATGGAAGTTTTCATCAAACTGATTCATGATTTGGACACGACTCATGGCACGGCTCAAGTGTTGAACAATAACAATCAACCGATTTTAGCACACGGAAAAGTTGTCTAGCTTCGTCATAGTATGGACTAAACATATCCATAATGTCGGTACACCTGACAACGAGCAGCTCGTTCGTGGCTGTAAAATGATTCGGATGATGATCCTGTGTCTGCCTTCAAGAACGGTGATGATATTGGGATTATCAAAATCTTGAGCAATGAAACTCATCTTTCCCGCTTTGTAAAAAGCGTACTCGTCCGGACATAATCTCAGGCAGACGAGAAAAATCATGCTTTAAGTAGAAAATCATTGAGTTTTCGGTAACGGTTAAATTGAAATGGAAAGTTGGTGAGCAATATCAGTCGCGAAGTCTTTTCAATCCGCTTTTGAGCAATCTTTTGATTGATGATACGAGGATTTGGTGATTTTCTTGATGGAAAGTCTGCGACCATCATTTTGAGCACTGAAATAGCACTTAAATCGGCCTTTTTCAGGAAAGTTCTATTAGGATACCAGTTGTTTCAGGGTGAGTACTCGACGGTTTTGAAAATCATAGCTGCTTCATTGACTTCCGCACTCAGGGCAGACAGGGCGTCATAGTCCAGTTTAGCGATGATTTCTGTGGTATCATAATGATATCCTATAAATTGGATATTAGGGTCTTTAATATGTGAGTAGATTTGTGATAAAATGGTGAAACACATATGATTCTTTCTAATGATAGTTTGATTTGCTTTTCATTATAGTCATAGGGCTTTTTCTCTAACAAAATGAGCTCCATAATATCCATAGAATTTACCTACAAATATTATGGAGCATAAAAAAGCCAGTCCATCAAAACTGGCCCAGTTTCGACATTGCTGAATCTTGCAACAGCCAT
>BNJU01004229.1_pt1 | contig 76168 bp, 84 predicted proteins | sample 8539281 | NCBI WGS metagenome assembly BNJU01 (sample SAMD00202456, study PRJDB9452) | human saliva metagenome | isolation source: human saliva | place: Japan
CAGATGTGGCGCTGTTAGAACTGGAAGATATATTCAACGGCAGGCTTCTTCTTAAGAGGTCAATGCATGACTTCACGCAAGGTAAAGAAACGTAAACAATCTCTTTGAGCAGTACACAATGCTCAAGAATGCCATTCGTGAGATGAGGCTACGAGCCGGATGAAGAATAGATTAGTTGTCTCTGTCAGGTAAATACAGACTTTGGGTCTTAAAAGTTATAAAATGATTGTATTAGATGAATTAAAGAAAATCCCAAAAGTCCGTGTTCTCCGTGTTTCAGGACCGACTGAGAATAATACTGTTGATGTGCCCTATTGTTTTACAGTAGGCACTTTGGCAATTCATGTAACTAACAATTCCTTCAGTCTTAAGGTAGATTCTCTGCAGTTAAGACTGATTCGTTGATTATTAACACCGACCTCTATGTCGCTTGCCGCATTCCCTCATTCGATAGATGGACTCTCTGGCAAAGGGTAAACAAGCCTGCACCTGCTGTCGACAGTACTTATTACAGTGTTATGTGGTTGACTCGCAGACAGGAGACAGTATTCCTTATGCTAATGCCATCTATAAAGCACTGAAGATGGGACTTCGGGCGATGACGGTCATTTCACAATTAAGGAAGGCTGGCGAGACAACTCACCGTAACGGCTGTTGGCTATAAACCTCGTCGAATTAAAGTGACGGATGACACGCCTAATACACTGCATATAACGCTTGTTGCCGACTCGAGACAACTGCAAGTGTGGTGGTAAAAAGCAAACGCCGGCATCGTTACTAGCAAGGATAACCCGCAGTAGAGCTTATGAGGCGTGTAATAGCAGCCAAGAAGGGTCGTTACTATCGAACCACAGCTACTATCAATATGATAAGTATCGAAGGTAACGATGACTGTTAACAACTAACTCCCGATGATCTTGAGGGCAAGATGTTTAAGAGGCACCTTATGTCTAATCGATCAGGTGGAGGTGTGCCCATATAACAATAAGCTCTCATACTTCCTATCTCCGTTGATGGAGACCTCACTGCACATCTATCATAAAAGCTCGCGATGAGAAAGACATCGTGTTGGGTCAGACCTAAAGGGTATCTCTAAAGCTCATTCAGACAGGTGAGGCGGTGAACACAATAATGAGATCTCTTCAAAGACATCAACATCTATGATGATCAAATCGACCTTCTGCAAAGAGATTCCCCTCTCAATAGGCTCAACTGCTGTCTCCTTCTATCATTTCATATGATGATACGGTCTGTGTGAACCAAGATCAATGTATCAGACTACAGTTTATGCCAGCTAACCAACAGGACTTTGGCTTCCGTGGTGAGCTTTATGTGCTGAACGACAGTACGCTGCATGATGAAGAAGTGTGACATGCAGTTGCCTGCAAAGCACAGGTGTTAACTTTGTCGATGCGATGAAGTTTGAACAGGAGTTTACTAAGTTGGACAATGGCGAATGGGCGTTGACAACGGATAACATGGTGGCTGAGTTGAAACTCACCGACTTTCTCCAGCGTGCCGATATGTGATACGTACAACGGGCATGAATCACTATGCCTTCAATCCTATTGACGACAAACTCTTTTGAGGGAAAGCAAAGGTTGACGTATGATGCCAACGCTAAGATGCGTGATAATGAGTTCTGGGCAGAACACAGAACGACGCAGTTAACGAAGAGCGAAGCCGGTATGGACTCGTTCGTGAAACGCATGTCTAAGACCAAGCACTGCAAGTGGTGCTGTTCGCAACAGCTCTTGTGAGAACTTCATCGAGACTGGCAATGAAGATAAGCCCAGTAAGGTGGACCTCGGACCGAGTTAACACCTTCATTTCAAAGAACTTCGTCGATGGCATCCGTTTGCGTGCTTCAGCGAACAACGGCTAAAGTTCAATCCACACTGGTTTCTTTGAGGCTGTGTACGCATACGGTGCCAAGTCGCATGACCGTACTATGATGCGAGGTAACATACTCTTTCAATAAGCCAGAATACCAACCGATTGAGTTTCCGATACAGTACTATCTCCATCGAGGTCCAATAAAGATATAGAGTCGCCATCGGATAAGTATTTGAAGCATAATAAGGATAACATCTTTATGACCTTTCGTCCAGTTAAGGTGGAGAAAACTCTACTTTTATAATCGCCAGAAGATAACTTTTGGTGGGAAACAAGCTATGGCTTGAAAACAGGTATTGGTCTTCGCACGAGAAAGCAATCGCAACTGGAAAAGTTGATATACGAACGGATGGATGGACTCCTTGGTAGATCGTATTCGTATGACAGAGCTTTCTTTGAGTTTAGACTTCCGTCCCGGACAAACCTATGTGAACTCGAAGCAGAGGACGAGATGGAGGTTAATCTCGATGCAGAGTTCAAGTTAAGCACATCATGGGCTTGAAGAACTTCCTCGGAGGCACTTCGACCAATTTCACAGAACTCTCCATCTATCAGCGATTCTGGTTGGGGAGCTGGGGACACGTTGATACACACGTGTAGAAGGGGTGCGCAGTGGAATAGGTGCCCTTTCCCTCCTCATCACACCGCCTGTCAACACCTCATACTTTCGAACACCTTGGTACGTTTAACTTGATGCAACCACTCAATTCCTTAATGAGTCGGTATACCAAATTCAATCTTGCTTGGGACTTGGAAGGCAAGGTTTTTCAATCGAGTTCCATTGTTGAAAAGAGTTGAGTATGGCGTGAGTATGTAGCCTTCAAGGGCATGTGGGGACACCTAACAGATAAGAACAATCCCCTTCTTACCACAGAACTCTAACGAGTCGAGTTCTATATAAGTTTCAGATGGAACAGGCGTTATGACGAATCGATCATATCTAGAGTTTGTGGTCGGAGTGCATAATATCTTCAAGTGTTTGGAGGTCGATTATGTGCGCAGACTGACCTATACTCATGCCGAGGGATCTCTAAGAATGGTATAAGATTTGGTTTAACTTGGTGTTTTAGGACTCTTGTAATTCAAAATTCATAATTCACAATTCAAAAGTATGATTAGTTCTGTTTGATGTAAGAGCTTTGCTGGAATGCCCGTGTAATATAGTTTCAGTGTGAGGTAGTACCTCGTTGGCTGGAATAACAGAACTAAAAACAAAAACGCCTTCTTCAAAAGCGAAAGAAGGCGTTTCCTTCTAATCGAAAAGACGTCTCCTCACATCGAAGAAAACGCGTTGATAGAATAAACAACTCGTTCTTGTCTACTCATCTACTCGTCAACTCTACCTAATCATAATTTTTGAATTATGGTTTTGCATTTTTGAGATTGAGACAAAGGGTGTCAGCTTCCGTGGTTCCCATGTTCCGTAAGGAACTCTGATTAGCAACCTTCGAGCTTCGTTTCATCCGTGTATTCCGTGTTAAAAATGTCCCAGCAAAGAACTTGTTGAGCTTTTCAACAACAGAACTAATCATAATTTTGAATTTTTGAACTTTGAGTGAATTAAAAGGGTGTGGCAGTATGTAGATGCACCCACTGCCTACCAGCCAACTGCTGCGATGAACCCCCAAAGCGAGGGAACAAGGATGTCAAAGAACGGATGTTTGTGAAGCCATCACGCCTTTCATCAAACAAACATTCTCGTTCACTAAAATTGGAAAAGGTCGGTAAAGCCACCACAAAAACCAGTAGTTAATAGGAGCGAGGTGGACATGGATGTACCTCCATTCTCACCTGATAAAGAGAGAAAACACCAATCAGAAAACAGCCCAAAACATTTACCGCCATCGTTCCTGAGAACGACCCTGCAATAATGAAGCTGAATATGCTTTGAAATAACCATTCGCAGGCTTCCTCCTACAAAACTTAATACCTACTAGATAATATCTTTCAACAATCTATACTTATATCAACTTTTAAAACTATCTACCTCCAGATAACGCTCACACCGTAGAGGAACAGGCGCCCTCGTCTGTCCGCCTCCTAACAGTGGTTTAAAGACAAAATGACTAAAGACATATTGTTCTGTGACATATCCTTTTATCTCATATATTGTATTTATGCGGACAGACGGGGCGTCTGTCTACTATATACTGACTTCGTATGCAAAAAGCGCATATTTACTCCTCTCCCCATACGTAGAGTTTGGGGGTGACTTTCTCAACAGAACAAACAACTTGTTAACCCGTCAACCAGTTAATTCGTCCACTCTACTAATCATAATGATTATGAACTTTGAATTTTGAATTAAAAAGAGGTGTGTCTACTTGATAATCAGAAGGGTTACAAGATAGCTTCTAAAAGCATGTTGGAAGAGCCATGATATGAGCCTTTTCTTGGGGTTAACCTTCCACGTCTCATCTGTTCGATAAGCTCCTTTTTGATGCTCCGTCAGATGGTCTGGAAGTTTCACGTTATAGGTAGATGATGAGGGTCACCAAAGGTACCGTCACCACAGTCGTAACCCTTTCCACGTAGCCGAACCTTCGTCCCTCCTTGTGTTAAAGGCTTTACTTTCAGTTTTCACCTTGTTACCACTGAGAGTTGAATAATCACTTCTCCCACCCAATAGGGCAGTGTGAGATCAATGCCAACAGTGGCTTCCATCTGTCCAGGATTAGGCTGTCCGTAAGCTCTTCCAGTACTTCCAGCCGATGAGCGACGCCTTCCTGCACCTCCAAATAGGTCTTGGAAGAAGCTGCTGAAACCGCCTCCTCACTGCCAAAGCTGCTGAAATCGAGATCCGCTAAACGCTTTGCATCACCTTGACTACCATTGAAACCACCAGAAGCCCACCTGCGCTCATAGGCATCAGCATTACGCCATTGCTCGCCATACTTGTCATATTTAGCGCGTTTGTCAGGGTCTCCAATGACTTCAAAACGCCTCGCTCAATGCTTGGAACAGCTTTTGCCTTCGGATCGTTAGGATGTAGGTCTGGATGAAACTGCTTTGCACGTTTCCTATAGGCTGCCCGCACATCCTTCTGAGGGATGTTTCGATCCACACCTAGAATCTTATAATAATCTATAAATGCCATATCTTTACCTCCTTATATATAGTTAATTCTTTCTTTAAAGAGGGTAGCAAAGAGCGTGCCATTAGTCCATTCGGTCTCGATAATCCTCATAGGTAAACTCGCGCAAAACCTCTAATTCGTTGTCAGGATGGAGTAGGGCGATAGCCGGATGATGATTCCAGTGAACATATTAGTCTTCACTGTCGTGTAATGAAGCATATCTTCAAAGATGATGTTCTCGCCTATCTGCAACGGATGATCAAACCTCCATGAGCCCATCCAGTCGCCACTTAAACAGCTGTTCGCCCCCAGTCGGTACGTATTCTCACCCTCTGCAGAACCGTCCTCATCAACTAATTCCGCATTGCGAACGGCTGGGTGGTAAGGCATCTCTAAACAGTCTGGCATGTGGCAAGTGAAACTTACGTTTAAGATAGCCGTTTTTATGCCATGATCCTCCACCATATCGAGCACTTGAGCGACCAATGGTCCCGTCTGCCAAGCGAAGGCACTACCTGGTTCGAGTATCACCTTCAACCAAGGATAGCGTTTCTTAAACTCTTTCAAGGCGTGAATAAGACGCGGAACATCGTAGTCTTTGCGTGTCATCAGGTGTCCGCCGCCGAAGTTAACCCACTTCAGTTGAGGGAACCAGTTGACGAACTTTGCCTCAATATGCTCCAATGTGCGTTCGAAAACATCGCTACCACTCTCGCAATGACAATGAATATGGAAGCCATCGACGCCCTCTGGCAGTGTAGCAGGTAGTTTTGAAGATGTGATACCGAACCTAGTTCCAGGCGCGCAAGGGTTATATATGGTGTTTCTACCTCTGAGTACTCCGGATTACACGTAGACCAGAAACTCAAGCGAGTGTTTCTAGCTTTGCCCTAACGTGGTATCGCTCAAATTGCGACAATGAGTTGAATACGAGATGAGACGAGCATCGTAGCAATATCATCGATCTCGTAATCCGTATAACCGGGTGAGAACGTGTGCGTCGGAGCACCAAATTCCTCAAAACCAAGGCGTGCCTCATACGGAGAAGATGCCGTTGTGGCATGGATATACTCGCGGAAAATAGGAAGGTACGCCATAGAGCGTAGGCTTTAAAGGCTAGAATAATCTCAACATCAGCCTCCTTAGCAACACTGAGCGATCGGTTGGAGGTTCTTTCGTAAACGCTCTTCTTCCAATATGTACATCGGTCGGAGAGTTCGTTGTAAGTCTTTGGATTTACTTTCATGAGTTGCAAATATAAGGAAAAAATTTTGCGGTTATCAGAAATAATATCTACCTTTTAGCAATAGCAAATAAAAGTATGAGCATAAGCTGGTTATGACTAAATCCACCTTCTTTGTGAGGAGGATAAAATAATAAAGTATGCTCTTCGAAGGACTTGACTGCCTACACATCTCGAAGGTGGATCCATCTCACTTGTTTGAACGCCTCTTATCCCTTATTCCATCCCATTATCATAGCAAGAATAGTTGTCATCAGCACTTTCAGACGAAAGGTGAATATGGTTTGGGTGGTATTCACTTGGATAACCCCACAATTTCTGCCCCTCGGGGATATAAAGGTCACATCAGTAGAAGCTGTGATGACGTGATGAAACTAAAGGCGATAAAGAAACAATCAGACTATGTTTTCTTGAAAAACATCCATCAACCACGTGAGCAATCGGCTGCAACTGAACATATCCTATCGGATATTGAGTTGGAAGAAAGCCAGTCAGCGAGGACTCTTAGGAAAGCATGTTTATGCCATGGGAGGCATTACGGTGGATGATTTCCCACGTTTGCATGACCTCGACTTTGGTGGAGTAGTGGTGCGAAACGACCTTTGGGATCAGTTTTGTATCCATAGTGAGCAGAACTTCAATCCTATAATTAAATACTTCCACAAGCTCCGTACAATTTGTTAGGAGCTTTTGGATGAATAACAATTGATTTATACCTTATCAATATAAACAATGAGAAAAATGAGTGAAAAACAACTCTTTTTTGGTCTTCTCAGGTACTAGACGAGATATCTTGCTGAGAAAAATCTGTGCTAGTTTAGGCTGTCCTCTTGGCAACAGTGATGACTCGCTTCTCTGATGGTGGTTTGTCGTTTCTTATGAGCAGAGTATTCGTGGAAAAAGACGTCTATCTTGTACAGAGCACCTTCCCTAACTCTGATAATCTCATGGAGCTTCTCTTGATGATTGATGCAGCCAAGCGTGCATCTGCCCGACAGATTATTGCTGTTGTGCCTTACTTTGGTTGGGCTCGTCAAGACCGTAAAGACAAACCACGTGTCAGCATTGGTGCAAAAGCTAGTAGCCGACTTGTTGAAAAGTGTTGCTGGTATTGATCGCCTAATGACAATGGATCTCCATGCTGATCAGATTCAAGGTTTCTTCAACGTTCCTGTTGACCACCTCTATGCTAGCGGTGTTCTTCTTCCTTATGTACAGAGTCTCCACTTGGAAGATTTAGTTATTGCCAGTCCTGACGTCGGAGGCTCAAAACGTGCTAACACTTACGCTAAGTATTTGGGTTGTCCGCTCGTTCTTTGCAATAAGACACGTGCTCGTGCCAATGTAGTAGATACGATGCAGATCATTGGTGATGTAAAAGGTAAGAACGTCATCATCGTTGATGATATGGTTGATACAGCCGGCACCATTACCAAGGCAGCTGATATTATGAAAGAAGCAGGTGCAAAGAGTGTTCGTGCTATTGCTTCTCATTGTGTCATGAGTGGTCCTGCAACCGAGCGCGTAGAGGCTTCCGCCTTGGAAGAGATGGTCTTCACAGATTCTATTCCATATACTGCTCGCTGTTCAAAGGTTAAGCAGATCTCTGTTGCTGATATGTTTGCAGAGACGATCAAGCGCGTTTTGAATAATGAAAGTATCTCTAGTCAATATCTTATCTAATTGATAGATTAGATGAGATCGGAACTTAATGATTAGACACATAATAAAAGGGATGGAATGAAGAGTTCCATCCCTTTTTGTCTTTTAAAGACAAGTTTCGTTGATATAAATCAATAAATGAAGAATCATATGAAAATAGTCCCCCAAATGTTTTTGGTGTGTGCGAAAACAGTTATACCTTTGCATTGTCAAAAGACAAATAGATTGTTTAGGTTAGTAGTAATAGATTTAGGTTTTTAGTTATTTAGTTTGAGGTAGAGACAAAAAGATTGTTCAGGGTTTCAATTAAATAGGTTTTAGTTTAGGTAATAAATAAGGTTGATTAAAGGATAACAATGATGCAAGATGATTGGGTAAACGCCGTGAGGCGGAACCCAAAAATCAAGCTCAAACATTCACAAAGCGTGAATTGGCAAAGGGTATAGCGCGAAGCTATACCCTTTGTTAACTTCTTACTTATCAAAGCCTATCTGATGGTGGAGATGAGGGCTTGGAATAATTGTGTTGATGGCAACCACGACTGTGCTAACCATCAGCACAGATTCTATAAGGTATCACGAGGGAATGATCAAACTGAAGTGGTTAAAAGGAAAGTAAGGATCTACTGTGAAAGAAGAAAAATAATTTTGCTGTCACTCCCTGTCACACCTTTGATGCTTATAAGTCGTTGGAATATAGATAATTAGCTGAAATGTTAGTGACAGCAACAAATCTAAAATAAACTATGTGTTTTAGAGGATGAGAAAGGGCTTGGGCGGGTTACTGGCTATATAGATAAAGAATACTTGCATTAGATTAGTAAGGATGTTTTCTATACTGTTTCCTTCTTAACTATGGGTAAATCATAAAAGTTTTGTAGTTAAATTTGCCCATGTGGGATATAATATATACTTTTTCACATAAGATTTTGCAACGATGCAAATCAGTGATTAGAAGGATAAAAGGTATGTCAATATCAAAAACAAGGCAGAAACTCGTTGATGTCGCGCTGCAACTTTTGCGAAGAATGGTATCCAATACGACAATGAACGATATTGCGAAGTCGTCGGGTAAAGGAAGACGCACGCTCTACCTACTCAAGAGTAAAGATGATGTATATTATGCGGTGATAGAATCAGAGTTGGAACGTCTATCAGATAAGTTAGATGAGGTTGCCTCAAAGAAAGCGTATTAGACCGCAGATAAGATTATTGAATTGATTTATACTCATCTAAAGTATGATTAAAGAAACGGTTATGCGCAATGAAACTTACGTGCTGAGTTCTTTGAAATATATGGATGGTAGAGAAGGTACGCAAGAATTTTTGATGAAGACGAGATCGAGCTCTTTCACAAGGTATATGCAGAAGCGAAGAAGATGGCAAAATTTGATATTGACAATGTGAGAGCTAGTTGCAGACATCACACATTATTGTATCAAGGGCTTGAAGTACCATTTTATCTATGGTCAGTTGGGTCATGGACTAACCGAAGAGTCCTCCGTCCGTTAGTGGCAAAGGTTGTGTATGGTGCATTAGGGTAGAGTATTATAAAGTAATAACTAACAATATAAACTAAGGCAATATGAAATTATTGGAAGGTAAGACAGCCCTTATCACAGGAGCTGCACGTGGTGATTGAGTAAAGCTATCGCATTGAAATTTGCAGAAGAAGGCGCTAACATCGCTTTCACTGACCTTGTTATCGATGAAAATGGTAAAGGCTACTGGAGCAGAGATGGCTGCTAAAGGCGTTAAAGCAAAAGGTTATGCAAGTAATGCCGCAGACTTTGCTCAAACAGAAGAAGTCGTTGCTAAGGTAAAAGAAGAGTTTGGTTCTATTGATATCTTAGTTAATAACGCAGGTATCACGAAGGATAGTCTTATGCTCCGTATGACCGAACAGCAGTGGGATACCGTTATAGCAGTTAACGAAGAGTGCCTTTAACTTCATTCATGCTTGCGTACCGGTCATGATGCGCAGCGCAGTGGTAACGATTATCAACATAGCTAGTGTCGTTGGAGTACATGGTAACGCAGGTCAGTCTAACTATGCTGCTTCAAAGGCAGGACTTATCGCTTTGGCAAAGAGTGTGGCTCAGGAAATGGGTCCAAAGGGTATCCGTGCTAATGCAATTGCACCTGGTTTCATTGATACAGCATGACTCAAGCACTCTGCAAGAGATTCGTAAGCAGTGGATCGATAGATTCCTCTCCGTCGTGGTGGTACTGTTGAGGATATTGCTAACACTGCAGTTTACCTCGGTTCAGACCTTTCAAGCTATGTATCTGGTCAGGGTTGTCCAGGTAGATGGCGGTATGAATATGTAATAGCCTCCCTATTCCCCAACAAGGGGAAGGAGGCATTCTTGCTAAGGCTTCAAACTTGCGTTAGCAATACTCTTGAAAATCATAAATCGCTAAAAGGAAATATACACCGAACCACAAGCTCTCTTTTAAATGAGGCTTGGAAAAACTATATACTATGCAAGTACTTTACGAAGATAACCATGTCATAATTGTCTATAAAGAGGCTGGTGAGATTGTGCAAGGCGATAAGTCGGGCGATATACCATTGTCAGAGATTGTCAAACAATGGTTGAAAGAGAAGTACCAAAAGCCAGGTAATGTTTTCTTAGGTATTGTTCACCGGCTCGATCGACCTGTTTCTGGTTTAGTTATCTTTGCTAAGACGTCCAAAGCACTTACTCGTTTGAATAACATGTTCCGCAATGGTGAAGTGCATAAGACCTATTGGGCAATCGTTACTCGTCCTCCTTTTGAACCCGAAGCGACGTTAACCGACTGGCTTGTGCGTAATGAGAAGCAGAATAAGAGTTACGCTTATAACCATCAAGTGCCCACTTCCAAGAAGTCAATCTTACATTACAAGGTGATCAATCAGACGGTTCATTACACGCTCTTGGAGGTTAACCTTATGACAGGAAGGCATCATCAGATACGTTGCCAACTGTCAAATATGGATTGTCCTATCAAGGGTGACTTGAAGTATGGGGCACCTCGTTCCAATCAGATGGCGGTATCTGTTTGCTAAGTCATCGTGTGGAATTTATTCATCCAGTGTCTAAGAACTCATAAAAAGTGGGTCTCCTCTCTAACGACAATCTTTGGCAAAGCGATTGGAAAGTTCTAATTCGATAAAGACACCGCCCTTTATATATAATAAAGTGGGATTCCTCGATTCCTTCCTTTGACTTCTATACTACTATTATTGCCTTAGTAGTCTGTTGTTGTGTACCTTAATTCTTTGTCATGTACGCTTTTTGTTTACCTTTGTCAACTGATTAGACTATTACAGATACATTATTAAGTAATAAAGATGAAAACAGATAAAATCATTACTCCTCATTATGTCGGCTGGAGTTGTACTCTCTTCTTGTATTAAAGAAGGCTTTTAAACCTGAAGGCAGACATTAATAATATTACAGTCGATGGTGTGGAACTGATCCGTAAACCGGTTATAACGAATAATGCCATCCAACTCTATGTCAACGGATGGGCTGATGTTACGCATCTTGCACCCGTGTTTAACCTGACAGAAGGTGCAACAATTGAACCAAAAGGATGGTACGGTTCGCGACTTCACACAGCCCCAACGATATGTCGTGACATCGCAGGATGGGCAATGGAAGAGATTTACACCGTCTCTTTTATTGCTAACGACGACATTGCAACAGCCTATCATTTTGAATCCCTAAAGGTGAATACTCACCGTTAGTTACGACACCTTTGTCGACAAAAACACCTGATGGTAGCACCTTCAGTGGGCGAGTGGCAATAGTGGAGTATCGTTTGTTCTGTCAGGGAAAAGGGCTAAAGACTCTCCAACATGCCAATCCGATGATGGTTATAAAGAGTGTCTCAAGCTGACAACCATCAGTACAGGAGCGTTAGGGGGCTATGTTTGGTTCGCCAATAGCTGCTGGTAACTTGTTCACAGGCTCCTTTGAACTTAATTTCGGCGACACTGGAAAGTCCACCCGCTTTGGTGTTCCATTCCGCAAAACGCCTCTTGCACTTGTAGGATACTATAAGTATAAAGCTGGAACGAGGTTTACTGATAAAGAAGCTGAAAGAGATTAAGGACAGAAAAAAGACGACTGCGCTTTATGCCGTGCTGTTTGAAACGGGCGACGGGTGGAGTATTTGGACGGTCATAACTCACTGACAAGTGATCGCATAGTGCTCAAAAGCCGAGCTTGGTGATCGTAAAGAAACGGACGAATGGACACGCTTTACCATTTCACTTTCAAGCCTGTTGATGGTAGGACGATAGATACTTTGATAAGTTGAAGGCGAGCAAATACAGTCTTGCAATCATTATGTCATCAAGTAAAGACGGAGCAAAAGTTTGAAGGTGCTGTTGGTAGTACGCTCTATGTGGACAATTAGAGTTATACTCTAAATAAGTTGTTATATAGATACCTACAAGATAATACTAAAAGGATAAACTTAACAGTGTTTAGCATTAAAATGAATATACGTGTAATAGCAATAGCAGTCGTTAGCTTGGGCTGTAGTATCAGTCTTTTCGACTAAAACCGACCGCACAGAAGCATTAGAATCAGCCGATCAGAATGGGTGGGAATATGAGTTGAAAACAGGTGTAAACATTGGTGGCTCTGCTCCACTCCCCATGCCCGTTGAGATGAAGATAACTAGTTACAACCCACGATTCAATGGGACGATTGAAGGAACAGCCACTAAATGGTTGAGGGAAAGACCATCGTTGAGGGCGTGTCAGTGGGTTTGAAGTTTGAAGAAAAAGGGTATGCTGACGGATGCGAGTAAAGAGTACAAGACAGAGATCGTTAATGAGGGGTGAGTCATGTTGCTGGTTATTGGACGGGGGATGTGCAGACTGACTATCACTCAACGCTCCTACCATCCAGTTATGGCTAATTACCGCATTAGCGATAGGGTGGAAAGATGCGTGCAGAGGGTCTATTCTTCCATCAAACTGGATGGTAATTTCTCTGGACATGTTAGTAATGGTTATCTCGGAGAGTACTCCTGTTGGGCAGCTTAGTTTCGACGAGGGTAAGACAGCCTTTTTACGATTTCTCTTCATCGCTTTCGCTCCTTCATTATGGTGCCCAAGTGGGTGCAACGTGGCGTGCCTTTAGTCACTTTACGGTCAATGCCGATATGACATGGGCAGCGAATGGTATCTTCAAAAAGGACTTTATACCATTAGTTTTCAAAGCTATATCAATCTATCTGAACATCGGTTTCGGCTATCGTTTTTTAGGCTTTGTTTAGAGACAGAGCAACAGATGTTCTTTAATTCAAAATTCAAAGTTCATAATTCAAAATTATGATTAGTTTGAGTTGACGAGTTGACTGGTTGACAAATAAACAAGTTATTAGTTCTATTTGAAGTGATCAGGGAATTTGTAGGGACAGACACCTCGTCTGTCCACTAAAGCTACAACCAGTAAAAGCCTCCCCAAAGCCCCTCTTTGAGAATGTTGCCTAACGGGATGCCATGAAAGGATAAATGGGCGGACAGACGAGGGCGTCTGTCCCTACTGACACTACATTCAATAGAACTAATAACTGTTAACCTGTTAACTCGTGTACTCATCAACTCTACTAATCATAATTTTTGAATTATGAACTTTGAATTTTGAATTAAAGGAGGCGTTCCTTCCTACTGAAACACATACTTCAAGGACATGTATAGCTGGATGGCAAGAACGTAGAGTGGGGACATAGCGGGAGGAAAGAAGTAATCCCGTAGGTGAGCATGTCGTGCATGGTAGTAATGCTGTTGATGGTTTTGCTCGCTATACCATAGGATAGTGACATGACAAGAAGGATGAAAGATAGAGCGGGAATGAGGCTTGCGGAGAAGCTACTGGGATAGAGTTGACCTGTCACACTCAGTAAGATTGCATGCGGAACAAGTGTCAGCAGCACCATTACCACTATAAAGGCTATGAACTCAACAAGGGCTATGCGCAGTCCTATTCGCTCTGGATAGAGTCAGGGAAAAACGCTGTCGTTGCTGTCAGGAGAACCTCCGCTGTAAGGCTTTCAAGAACCTTGTGCGCACGAAAGCCCCCACCGCTATACTCGCAACCATGAGATATACAAGCCATGACGTTAGTTGATTGCTAACGAAAGAACCGAAGAACCAGCGTATTCCTTCACTACTCAACAATGGTGAAGAGCCCAGTCTGGATTGGCAGCGGTTATCAACCATGACAGTAGGATGACGGCTATCTGCGTCAAGGAAAAGCACTATGACAACATAACCTAACTTATTCTTCATCAGCACGGAGATTATCTATATCGATGATGCAGAAGCTCCAATGCGCACAACAAGGCGTGTGGCATTGACGCTCATACCCTTATTTCCTTCAGGAAAGAGCTTTTGCACGAGTTCATTCTGGCGTTTTTCAAGGCTCTTCACCGAGATGGCATGCCTCGAAGATTGGTTATTTGCTCCTTCGTGTAACCGAGTGCAAGGTGTCGAAGGAAGCGTTCGTCGTACTCGTCGATCTCGTATCCTACCATTGCTTCTTGGTGCATTAGCATACTATTCACGCTCTGTTTGAACCGCGAAACAATCTTTTCTAAGATCGGCTGATTGAATACTAAGCGTTTACCAGACATCACACTCGACACGTCACCACGGGTAAGTAACTCCCCACTCTTTAGACATATTCCATCGGTACCAGCGTCTAATACGTCACCCAAAAAGCTTCTCATTGAGTATCTCACCAGTAAAGATTAAGACCTTAACGTTGGGATATGCCTCCTTAGTCTGCCTACAGATCTCTACACCAACAGTGGTTGATCCACCCAAAACCAAGGTCTAAGAGTACCAGATCTGGTAGTTGTTGCTTAATCAACTTCCAGTATACTACTTCGTTTTCAGCCGTTCCGATGATTTCAGCCTCGGGTATTTCGTTGCGGAAGATACCCTCCGTACCTTTTCAATTCAGGTGGCACATCTTCCACTATTACTACTTTGAACTTCTCCATTTTATATATCTTTTTCTATTTAATTCGGTATTTTTCTTCATTCCTCCTATTAGGCTTTTGAGAGGATAATATCTATCTCTGTCCCCTCGTCTGCGGGCTTAGCTGTAATGCCACAACCGCGCTTGTTGGTTGCTTCTCCATTGTCTCTCACGATCTGCCTACATATAAAGAACATCATTCCCTGCGCTTGTGGCGAGAAGAGTTCGTGGCATACTTCGGTCGAGAGGTGCAACGATGAGGCTGAACATGCAGTGCGACATATCGCTGTTGATACTCTTCTGCACTGACAACGAGCGGTTGGTTCTGGTTTTCAGAGTAGAGTATATCGAAGAGGTAAGCAATCATTACAGGGTCACCAGCCACTAATGGGATTGGTGCTAACGGCTGTTTCAACTTATTTTCGGGTACGATTGCTGCAATATCAACGCTCTTTGCTACTAGTTTCACAGCCCTTAACTGGTGCATCGCCTGCTGACTAGCAAACTGTAAAAGCTCCTTGTAATAGACAGCCAACTCATCAATAGCCTCCAAAGGTCTGTCTGTGTCGGACTCAACCAGCTGTCGGATGCGTGATGGGTAATACATTGTTTCGTGCTTGAGTGTCGATAGGCAGTTGTCGAGAATACTGTTACTAATATGCAAGCGTTCGTTCTCGTATTCCACACAATGTACCTCGTCTTCCAGTGCCTCAATGTCTGCTCTACTCTTCTGGCTCGCTTCCTGTGATGCTACCAAGGCTTCTCTGATTTGCTGAACAATGTTCCGTAGACGCTCAGGGAAGCGGTCGCTGTTTACACGATCAACCTCCTTGAGTTTCTCTTCGACGCTTACATCACTCAAGAGAACGGCATTGATATGCTTTACTCGTTCTATGCTGAATTGATAAGTGAGCCTATGACGATAGTACATCACGTAATACACGGGGAAAATAGACAATAGTAAGAGCACCAAGAGGGCGATAGCTACGTTCTTATTAGTCTCCGACTTCATCATCATTCGGCAATACTCGCCCAGCGAACTATCGGCTGATCGCTCCTTGAAGAGGTGTGTGTAAACACTATTATTGTACTTATAGATGTCCCATTGATGCAGAGCTAAGGCAGCAACAGCACTCTCGTTGCGTATATCCAGAATCACCCTGTAATCAATGGGGACGTTGGCATGAAACCACTTAATCTCTGCCGGCACATTAGAAAGGCTTCCGATGCGTTGCATGAGGAGCTTCCCATGAGATTGAACCTAAGGTATTGCTGGTTAATATAGTATCGGCACGTGTCAGCAAAGCGTAGGGTCTGCTCGTACTGACCGTTGATATTACTGAAGTAAGCCGAGTCGGCATAGATACCCGCTAATGTCTTGTAGTCCTTTCGGGCTATGGCTGCTGCTTTATCATCGTTCCGCTGGGGTCGTGCCTGTGCCGAACAGAGGGACGAAGTGGCGATGAGTAGGAACAAGAGGATGCGACTCACGCCCTTAGGAAGGCGGAAGAAGAAGCGTGAGCCCTTGTTTTCTTCGCTCTTAACTCCTATCTGGCAGACTGAAAATATCTGACTGATCTTGCGGTATTTATTGATGATTCCGTTGCAGTTCATTAGTCCGAAACCATGTGAAGTACTGTCTTTTTGATCATGAATAGGCTTTCGGTCGAATAGATGTTGCTGTGTTTCTTCATTGATGCCACATCCTGTATCCTCCACAGAAAGCTCCACATAGTCGGCTTCTTCTACTGCCTTGACACATACCTCGCCCCCTGCTGGTGTGAACTTACGCGCATTGTCGGCAAGAGTATTCACCATGAAGAGCGTGAGGATGCGGTCGGCTTTGACGATAGCAGGCGTATCCTCCACATTCAGCTCCACTCCCTTTAATTGGAAACCCATGCGTCCTTTCTTCACAATGTCGAACACCTGCTGTACAGGGAAGCTCTCAATATGTAAGGAGAGTCGCCCTTGTCGGAGTTGAATCCACTCTGTCAGCGTCGAATTAAGGTCGTTGATCATGTCCGTGAGTTCCCTGATATAAGTGAAGCGTTCGCTTCTCACTGCTTCAGACTCACCTCCCTTCTTTAGTTTGTTGACCTCATGTAGCATTCGATTGATAAGTGGCATGATGCTGTTAACCAACGATACCTTCGCACGTTGCTCCAGGTAGCGTCGCTTGTTATCGACAAGATGAATGTTACTAATGGTCAACTGCTCTGAAATCTCCGCATATTCATCGCCGAGTTGAGCCATATAAGCGATGTTATGTTGCTTCCATTCTTCTAAAGGCAAAGTAGATTGTCCAGTTCTGATTGGTTTCCTGTGCGCCTGCGAAGGTAATGGAAGATGATTAACAAGGACAGAATTGCAACGATGATGAACCCGATTGCGAAGATCATGATGTTCAACTGCTGCGAAGTAGAGTCCAGTTGATCGGCACGCGCTTCGTAGTATCGGTCCTGACGGGTCTGTTCCTGCAAGTCAAGATATATGTTCCTGTTATAGTCGCTCGCCTGTTTATTGTCCATAGCAGAGTACACCACGCAGAGTTGTTCACGAATAGAAGCCACCAAGTCGGGGGCTTGGTTGATGGCAGGATTCTGTTTTAAGGCATTCTGAAGACAGATAAGTGCGGAGCGATAGTCCTTTATCTGCCAGTAACAAGACGCCAATGTACGGTAAGAACCAGCTGTTTGATAGATATCCCCATACTTCTTGAAGATACTTAAAGAGCGTTCGGCGAGGTTGCCCGCGATAAGACTATCGGGCAAGTTCGTGACATTTAAGTATTGAAAAGAGGGCAGGTTATCACGGATAAGTTTCTCTCTACTCTCGTTATTCACCAAGTGCTCACTCAGAGCCTGCAATGAGTTTGCCTCCCAATAAGGGTAGTTATTATGGATAGCAAGCATGTAACAGCGAATGAGATAATCGAACTCCTTTCTGGTTAATCTCTTCTTGTTTTCCTTTCGTAAAGACACCTCCTGCACCCACATTATATAAGTACGCGAGCAGTTGAGGCATGTCCGTTTGAATCTCACCATCGGGGTTGATGGCTTCAAGAGCACGTACCGACGGTTGCTCCAAACCGACATAATAGTAATAAGTAGAGCTCACTATGGCATATTCCGAACGGGCATATACCATGCGACGTCGCTGTCTTTCGGTCAGGAGTCGGTTATCCTCATAGATACGATGAAAGCGTTTGTTGGCTTTCTCGTTATAATCGTAAAACTCCTTATTGTTCGATTCGCGCTGGCAAAGACGCATCATTTGTATGTCGGCAACAAGCAGTTCTACCTGGTCATCAGTGCTTTGGATCACCTTATTGAGCTTAGTATAAGCCTTGTCAAAGTGCATTTGCATCAAGTCGACAAACGCCAGATTGTTAATCGCCTCAGCCTTACCTGCGCTGTAACCATCCGACAAGGCGAGGGCTTGCTTCGCATAGATTCGTACCGAGTCAAGGTTCCTATAATGGGCAGCATACGCCTGTTCATTATAGTCATCCGCCTGTTGTCTATGTGGAGCCGTACATGCTGAGAAGAACAGGAGTAGGCAGCTTGCCACCAATGTCACAATTATCTCTTTTGTTCTACTCGTCTTCATCTATTGTATTGAGTCGTTACCATCCATCGAAATGATTTGAGAGACAAATATACGAAACTTTTTAAAACAGCCAGTAAACGGTCTCTTTTTAATTCAAAATTCATAATTCATAATTCAAAATTATGATTACTTCGAGTTGACAAGTTGACTGGTTGACGAGTAAACAAGTTGCTTGTTCTGTGAAAACAATACTATCTACGCCCTCTCCATTCGGAGAGGGACGAAAGTGAACTTCTCTTCACACGGAATACACAGACGGCACGAAGCCTGAAGGCTACACAGAGTTCCTAAAGGAACATAGGAATCACGAAGCTGATGCTCTTGTGCAATTCAAAAATTCATAATTCACAATTCAAAATTATGATTAGTTCGAGTTGACAGTGGAGAGTTGACAAGTTAACAAGTTGTTTTGTTCTGTTGGAAACAATAGAGGACCTGTAGGGACAGACGCCCTCGTCTGTCCGCCTTTTCACTTCCTTTTGGCATCCCGTTGAGCAACATCCCTCTTTGGAGGCTTAGGGAGACTTTTGTTGCTGTGATTTGGCGGACGAGCAGGGGCGTCTGTCGCCTGAGCCAGTATTATCATTAATTAAAAACGCCCTTCTCCATTTGAAGGGCGTTTTCCTTATCATAAAAGGGCGTCTCTTCATCGAAGAAACGCCCTCTTTGTTGCTAATAGTAGTATTTACTCCCCTCTCCATTCGGAGAGGGGCTGAAAGTGAGCTCCTTCTTTCCTTTCGGGGAGGCTGCGTGGTATCTTCCCCATCGATAAATTACAATGGAGACAATCAATCTATAAAAAGCATAAAAAGTGCTTGAATCAATACAGCTATATTTTTGTTTTTCACATAATTATATGTACCTTTGCACGCCGTATCAAATTAGGATAACGGAAATCAACCATTTTTAGGAGAAATTAATAGGTTCTTAAAAGGAGGAGATAGCAATTATTCATGAGACAACTTAAGATTTCTAGAGCATCACAAACCGTTCTAGCGAGGCGTTGAGATAAGTATCTTGTTGAGATGGGACGCGAACCGATGATTACAGTTGATGAGGAGATTGAACTCGCACAGGAGATCCATAAGGGCGGACGAAAGGGTGAACGCGCTGGGAGAAACTGATTAAAGCCAACCTCCGATTCGTCGTTTCTGTTGCTAAACAGTATCAGCACCAAGGTTTGTCACTAACCGATCTCTATCGACGAGGGCAACATTGGTTTTAGTAAAAAGCAGCTGAAGTTCGACGAAACGCGTGGTTTTAAGTTCATTTCATACGCTGTGTGGTGGATTCGTCAGAGCATTCTGCAAGCCATCGCGAGACGAAGTCGTATCGTGAGGTTGCCTCTTAATCAGGTTGGTGCTATATCGAAAATCAATCAGGTAACCAATGAGTTTGTGCAGAAACACAACCGTCGTCCATCTATCCATGAGCTTGCTGAGCTCACGGGGATTGAAGAGTCGCGCATCAGACAGAGCCAGAGTGCGGATAACCACCACATGAGTATCGATGCACCTTTCGGTGACGATGATGACAATTCAATGGTGACATGCTCTCTTCTGGTGATGATTCTCGTACGGACAAAGGGCGTTGACTTCGAGTCAATGTCAGATGATTTGCGTGCCGTTCTACAGAATACTCTGAAGGACCGAAGATGAAAGATCGTCACAGAATGCTTCGGTATCGAGGTGCCAAGAGAAAGGTCTTGAGGAGATCGGAACCGAGATGGGGAGCTTACTCGTGAGCGTGTTCGACAGATTCGAGAAAAAGGCTATTGAGAAGATACGTGAGAGTGGTAACGCCCGCGTGTTGATAGATATCTGGGCTAAAATACGACTTCTTTCAATCAAAGGGCAGCCTCACTCCAGCCACAACCAACCTCACTACGTCCCTCTACAGCCTCTCCCCGTCCCCCTCTCAGATGTTAAAACCTCCCCCAGCCCCTCCCAAGGAGGAGAGCCTAACAGGAGTTAGTTGAAAAAGGTTTCTTTAATTCAAGAGGGCGTTTTCCTTGATGTAAGCGAGCCTCTCTTCAATACGAAGAAACGCCCTCTTCAAAAGCAAAGAGCGTCTCTTTGTTTTAATCCTGCTGTTCAGCTAACGAGGACAGCTTTGCAATACTAAACTATATGATACATAGCATTTATGAAACCCTTACTTCAAGTAGAAGTAATCATAATTTTGAATTGTGAATTATGAATTTTTGAATTGCACTTGGGCATCTGCTCTGTGGATTCCATGTTCCTTTAGGAACTCTGTGTCACTTCCTGGCTTCGTGCTATCCGTGTATTCCGTGTTAAAAATGTCCCAGCAAAGAACTTATTGATGCTTTTCAACAACAGAACTAATCATAATTTTGAATTATGAATTTTTGAATTTTGAATTGCACTTGGGCGTCTGCCTCTGTGGAATCTCGTGTTCCTTTAAGAACTCTGTGTCATGCTGCGGCTCTGTGCCATCCGTGTATTCTGTGTTAAAAAATGCCACAGCAAAGAACTTATTGATGCTTTTCAACAATAGAACTAATCATAATTTGGAATTATGAATTATGAATTTTGAATTGCACTTGGGCGTCTGCCTCTGTGGAATCTTGTGTTCCTTTAGGAACTCTGTGTCGCCTTGCGGCTTTGTGTCATCCGTGTATTCCGTGTTAAAAATGCCACAGCAAAGAACTTATTGATGCTTTTCAACAACAGAACTAATCATAATTTTTGAATTATGAATTATGAATTTTAATTTCAATGAGCCCTTTCCTTCCTCAATATCGTCTGCATTTTAAACACTTCCTCGGGCTGTTCGGCAGCGCAGTTATGCGTTTCGTACTTCTCTGTCTGCATATCATAAAGCTGGGGAACAGGCGCATTGCCTGTCTCAATCTTCGGCCCCCATTGAATCATCGGACTACCATCGTTCGGTTCGATATACCGCCATCTGTGGGTGAGGACAGACAGGACATGATTGCTGGAAAGGCCAATGACATAATCGCGCCCCTGCTTGTTGCGACCGAGAACAGGTTGAGAGATAATCCTTACTGTCCGGTGCGCTCCCCTTTGGAAGGGTAGCATGAATGAGCGAACCGAGCGATGAAAGGAAATCTATCTGGCTCACCAAGGCATCCGAAACCTCGCCTCCTTCCACTTGTTTAGACCATGACACGATCAGAGGAATAGCCGTCCCGCCCTCGAAAGCACTGTATTTATTCCCACGGAAAGGTCCTGCTGGGCTATGACCATGCAGCTGTTCCTCAGCTCGGTCGAGCATATCCATCATCCACAACGGGACCGTTGTCGCTTGTAAGAATCACTAAGGTATTATCGTCAGGTGCAGTTCTTTTGAGCTTGCGAGCAACTCTCGACCGTCAATCAAACTGTTCGATGGCGTCGCCACGCACTCCCATGATGTTATGACCCCTGAATCGGGATGAGGAAAGCGTGGGACGTGTATGTCGTTGGTAGCGAAATACATGAAAAACGGCTCCGTCTTGTGCTGTTCTATGAATCGCGTGGCATGCACAAGGATAGAGTCTGCGATGTTCTCATCCTTCCATAACGCCTTACCCCCGCCTTTCATGTAACCGATCCGACCGATTCCATTGACGATAGACATGTCATGTCCGTGGCTTGCACGCTGATTGTAAAGGAGTTCGGGATGGTCTCGTCCAGTCGGCTCACCGTCGAAGTTCTTTCGATAAGACACCTCAATCGGATGCTCAGGATCATAGTTTGCCACCTTTCCATTCTCTATGAACACACAAAGAACACGATCCGCCGTAGCCCGCCATGATGTAGTGATAATCGAAACCAATGTCCCCCAATGCCTGTGGCAAGGGTGCGTTCAATCCTGCTCACCGGTCTTATCACCGGTCCGAGGTGCCATTTGCCGATGGCGCAAGTGGCATATCCTGACTCTTAAACATATCTGCCATTGTAAACTGGCTCGGTTTGATAATCATCCCAGCGTTAGCCGGTGCCACATCTGTCCCCTCTCGTCGCCAAGCATACTCCCCCGTGAGGAGCGAGTAACGTGAGGGCGTACTCGTGGCAGCCACAGCATGCCATTAGTAAAGCGTATGCCCGACTGTGCCAAACGGTTGATATTCGGCGTGTGAACGTTCTTTTGCCCCATAACACTCTATGTCTCCATAGCCCAAGTCATCGGCTAAGATGATGATAACATTGGTTTGTTAAGATGTTTCCCAGCTTTTTGTGCCATAGTAGGGAATGCTTGCTCCCATGGCAGAAGAGAGCAACGCCAGTGTGATAAGTCTTTGTTCCATATAGGTTTTAATTGTCTTCAACGTGTCATTAAAAGGCTCCCTTATGGGAGAGTTTGTCTATCTTCTCGGATGGATTTAGGCATACAAAGAAAGTAAAAATATGGAGTAATCAAATAAATAAGCACTTTTTCTATAATAAAATATATGATTTGAAGCAAAGATGATAATATAAAAATGTGAAACACGAGCCTTTCTGTTTGAAAAATACGTGTTTTTTTATACTTGAATATAAGTATAACCTCGTATCTTTGCATTGAAAAGATTGAATAAAGGGAGGAGGCTTCAATGAAACGGAAAGGACAATCAGTAGCATCTCAAACCTTTTTACCTAATGTCTCGAGGGATACTATCTCCGTCGCAGATTATTCAAGTTTACAGTATAACAACTAATAGGTTTGGGCTTATGAGACGGATTTCACTTCTGGCATTCGACGCTGATGACACCCTATGGGGCAGTCAGACGTACTTCAATTCAGTAGAGCATGTGTACTGCGAGATACTTGCTTCGTATGCAGATGCGACTGAAAATCACCAAGTCATTATTGTCTACTGAATATAATAATAGGGTTCTCTTTGGTTGTGGAAGTAAAGGCATTCATACTGTCCTTGGTAGGAGAATGCGGTTTATGTAAGCCAAGGTAAGGTTTCAGGAGACGAAATAGAACAGATTATAGGGATAGGGAAAGAGTTGCTGCGATTGCCTGGTAGACCCTTTGATAGGGTTCAGGGCGACTTTGGAGCAACTGCAAGCTACAGGCTTATACCACATGGTTGTATTCACACGAGGCGAACTGCTCGATCAGGAAAAGAAGATGGATCGATCAGGGATTAAGACCTTTTCTTTGATGATGTCATCATCGTTTCGGACAAAGACACAAGATACTTATCACCGCTTATGCAAGCGTTATAACATCACAGCAGATCAACTGCTGATGGTGGGTAATTCGTTTTCTGCGGACATCGAACCCGTTTTGAATTTTGGAGGATGGGGTGCCTATATTCCTATTGAGGGTTTGGAACAGGAAAACACAACCGTTGATTATGTTCATCCCAGGCTCCTGCGCTTGTCAAAAGATTACGGATCTTGAACCGTACCTAAACTCTCCATCAATGCTTATTGACACCTCGAAAACTCTCGTGAAAAAGCCTCTCAGAAGCCTCCCCAAGCCCCTCCGAAGGAGGGGATGTTCCAGTGGGAGCTAGTTGGGAGAGGCTCTTCTTTAATTCAAAATTCAAAGTTCATAATTCAAAATTATGATTACTTCTGTTTGAAGTAAGAGTTTGCTAAATGCTATGTATCATATAGTTTCAGTATTGCAAAGCTGTCCCTCGTTAGCTGGAATAGCAGAACTAAAAACAAAGAGACGCCCTTCTTCATTTGAAGGGCGTTTCCTGCCATGAAAAAGGGCGTTTCTTCGATGTGAAAAACGCCCTCTTCGAAAAGTAAAGTAAGCGTTTTCTAACTGGCTCCCGTTGAGGCACTCCTCCCTGAGGGGAGGCTGGGTGGGGTTATTCCATTCGGAGAGGGGACGAGGGGTGAGGCTTTATCTCTGTCGTTAAACATGGCAGAAAACTTGCGATTTCATAATCTTTTTAGTATCTTCGCAAGTCAAAAGAGTAATCGTAACAATGGGTAGGAATAAGTTTTTCAGACGCTGAGATAAAAAGACATAGCGAAAGTTGCTTCGACTGAAGAATGCGAGAACAGGGGCGAAACAAAAGCTCGTTCGGCATGATCTCAGGACGTTGTTTGAGTTTAATATATCCGATTTCAACGTTCCTGGAAAGGCTTTCGGTGAAGCCGAGCTCTATGAGGCTATCGACCGCGGTGCCATCCAGATACTCGATGACGCTACTATCGCAGATATGAAGGCGAAGCGTGCTCGAGACAAGGAACGTGATAAGGCTGAGGCAGAACGACGTGCGATAGAGGCTGGAGAGATGACTGATTGGAGGAAAGCAATGGCTGACTGGGAATCTTGAAATAGACATTTAATTGATTATGACACTATATCCAAAATTGATAACAGACGCCCTGGAGAAGGTAATCTACCCCGGGACGAAGAAGAATCTCATTGAGAGTGAGATGCTGGCAGATACGCCGAGTATTAATGGAAACAAGGTGAAGATTACGTTGATATTCCCTCGTGAGACTGATCCGTTCCTCAAGTCGACCCTTAAAGCAGCCGAGGCGCAGATTCACTACTCGGTGGGGAAGGACGTAGAAGTGACCATAGAAACCGAGTTCAAGAGTGCTCCTCGCCCAGAGGTAGGCAAGTTGCTGCCACAAGTGAAGAATATTATCGCCGTTAGTTCGGGTAAGGGTGGTGTTGGCAAGAGCACCGTTTCTGCCAATCTCGCTATCGCTTTAGCCCGCTTGGGGTATAAGGTTGGATTGCTCGATACCGACATCTTCGGTCCGAGTATACCTAAGATGTTCGGTGTAGAAGACGTCCGTCCGTATGGCGTTGAGAAGGATGGTAGACAGCTAATAGAGCCTGTTGAGAAGTATGGCGTGCGGCTTCTTTCCATCGGATTCTTCGTTAATCCCGATACAGCAACGCTGTGGCGAGGAGGTATGGCGACGTCTGCTTTGAAACAGCTCATCGCTGATGCCGATTGGGGAGAGCTTGATTATTTCATCCTCGACACGCCTCCTGGGACCAGTGATATCCACTTGACACTGATGCAAACACTATCAATTACAGGTGCGGTGATTGTTTCCACTCCTCAAAGTGTAGCCCTTGCCGATGCGAGAAAAGGCATTGATATGTACCGAAATGACAAGGTTAACATTCCAATCTTAGGCTTGGTGGAGAACATGGCATGGTTTACTCCAGCCGAACTACCGCAGAATAAGTATTATATCTTTGGTAAGGACGGCTGTAAGAACCTTGCTAAAGAGCTCAACTGTCCGTTACTTGCACAGATACCAATCGTTCAGAGCATTTGTGAAAACGGCGATAAGGGTACTCCGGCAGCCTCTCAAGTGGACACCGTGACCGGTCAGGCGTTCTTGAGTTTGGCGCAGTCTGTGGTGACAGTGGTCAATAGACGGAATAAAGAACAAGCCCCAACGAAGATTGTTGAGGTGAAGAATTAAGGCGAGATAACGCCTTTGAAGCATGAAAAAAAGAAAGTCTCACCAAGAAATCTATCGTATATAGAAATCTTAGTGAGACTTTCTTTTATTTCGTTCAGCCTTACGAAACCCCAATGAAATGCAAGATAGAAGGGTGAAGAGCGCAGTGAAGATACCATTTAATGTAATTCCAAGACTGGCAAATGCGCCATATTTACTGCTATAAGACATCGCCGTGGATGCGCCAACAGCGTGAGAAGCAGCGCCCATAGATAGTCCCTGAGCTATCGGACTACGCACATGTCCTATCGCCAAAGCCTTGAATCCAACCAAAGCTCCTATAATACCTGTGATGACAACAACGGCAGCTGTGAGTGAAGGAATACCTCCCAAGCTCTGCGTAACCTCCATTGCTATAGGGGTTGTGACCGACTTACTTGCCATTGACAACGACAACATCCGATGCACCACATAGTTTTGGCAACCGTGACAACACTCACAATTCAACCAAACAGCCCACTAACTGCGACAGAACAATGGGCAACCAAAGACGTTTGATAGCGTCTAACTGCAAATAAAGTGGAACCCCTAAGGCTACGACCGCAGGCTTCAGCCAGAAGTCAATGAGCTGTGCGTCTTGCTTATACACTCGAAAGGGAACACCCGTCACCTTTAAGTATATAATGATAAGAATGATAGCTATAAGGATGGGATTTAACAGCATCCAGCCTGTCTTCTTTTGTAGTCGTTTGATCAAAAAGAACGTCCCGCAGGTGAGCGTCAGGATAACATATTGATTAGAGAAGATGTCTCGTCCGTCCTGAATGAGGTTCACCGTCTGATCGATGGTTTGGTTAATTGAAATCATAACTCGCCCTCCTTTTTCATCCATAATATCCTTTCCTTGCAAGGCTTCAGTCGTGAGGATCTGTTCCTCCTCGGTGTATTCTGCATATTCTTTGAGTATCTGCTTCATCTCTTCCGCCTGCCTTCTGTGCGCACGATGATGCAACAGGTCGAGTGCTATCATTCGACGTTCTAACTTGATAACAAGCTGGTGCATGTGTCCAGTAACCACCAGAACGAGCACCGTACTGACGATAGTTGCCGTCACAATGAGGAACCACTCCTTCTCTATCAGATCCAGATAGAGAATCAATGCCACCCCGGTGGAACGAAGAAGAAGCCCAAGTTGGCGATAAGCAGCTCCGATAAGTGCTCCACCCAACTAAGTTTTACCCATCCCAACTTAAGGAATAAGGTGAGAAACAACATACCGATGATACTGGACGGCAGCTTTATTCCAGTCGCCCATACGATAATTTCTCCCAATGCCAAGCATCCGAAGATCACAAAGAATTGTATTGCCATTTAGAAAAGATGTATTTTCAGTGACAGCATTAACGCTGATTTATAATCCGTTTGAGTGCAGAAAAGTGGCTGCAAAGTTATACTTTTTTAACCAATCTACCCTCTCCATCGTTCGTAAAGAAGCCTATAAAGGGGAATAGATGATATTTATCAAGAACAAAACGGCGTTAATCAAATAATTTGTGTAGTTTGCAAGTAAATTAATAATGATTATGTAGACCTCAGGATGAGTGAGATTGAGAATAATATAACGGATAAGAAGCTGCGACTAATCGTCAGATTGGGTCGTAGTAATATGACGTTCTCGGTTGGAGACCCACAAGAGAATGGTGTGTTGGCATACGAACCTTATGAAATGAATATGGGTATCTCCATAGCTGCTAACCTACGGGAAGCCCTCAAAACATCAGAACTCTTGCAGAGTGGATACAAACACGTGTTGGTTCAAATGGACTCTCCTGTTATGCTCATGCCGTGGATGAGTATAAGACGCAGGATGTGGAAACGCTCTATTATCACACCTTTCACCACAAAGGAAACGAGGAGGTCTTGGCTCATCAACTGATGGAACTCAACGTGATGGTGGTTTTCTCGATAAATAAAGACCTGAAACTCGTTATTGATGACCACTTCGAAGACATCCGCATACAACCTTTGATGTGTCCAGTCTGGACGCATCTCTATCGAAGAACATACGCTGGTGTGCGCCGAAAGTTATATGCTTATTTCCATGAAAAGCGTATGGAAGTGTTTAGTTTTCAGCAGAATAGATTCCGATTTGCCAATACTTACAAGATCGTCAACGCCCACGATGCCCTCTATTACCTATTATATATATGGAAACTGACGGGGATGGATGCGCAACAAGACGAACTCTTGCTCATCGGGGATATGCCACAAGCGGAGCTGCTCACCGATGAACTGGCTAAGTACTTGCGCTTCTATAAGGTCGTAAATCAGGCAGATGATTTCGCACAACACCATATCTTGGCAGAGAGAAAGGACATTCCTTATGACATCAAAGCCATCTATCTGGATTGAACAAACAGCAACATCACAAAATAACAATACTTCACAACGAATGAGAATCATAACGGGAAAATATAAGGGAAGGCACTTTGACATCCCTCGCACATTCAAGGCACGACCCACAACGGACTTTGCTAAGGAGAATATCTTTAATGTCATCAATGCCTATCTGGACTGGGAAGAGACCGTGGCACTCGATCTCTTTGCGGGTACGGGGAGCATTTCTCTGGAATTGCTATCGCGTGGCTGCAAGGAGGTTGTTAGTGTTGAAAAGGACAGGGATCATGCTCGTTTCATCTCACAGTGCATGGAGAAGATAGGTACCGATGAACATGTATTGATCAAGGGCGACGTCTTCCGATTCATAAAGAGCTGTCATCAGCAGTTCGATTTTCATCTTTGCTGACCCTCCTTATGCCCTCCCCGAACTGCCAACCATTCCCGATCTCATCTTCTCGCAAGACCTCCTTACGCCTGATGGGCTCTTCGTCTTCGAGCATGGCAAGCACAACGACTTCTTCTTCACCCCATTTTGTGGAGCACCGAAGCTATGGCAGCGTCAATTTCACGCTGTTTAAAGCCTCCCTCAAGCCCCTCTCTTTAATTCAAAATTCAAAGTTCATAATTCAAAATTATGATTAGGTAGAGTGGACGAGTGGACAGGTTGACAAATAAACGGGTTGTTTTGTTCTGTGGAAAACAATACTATCTACTCCCTCTCCATTCGGAGAGGGGGCGGGAGAGAGCTTCTCTTAACACGGAATACACGGATGGCACGAAGCCGCAAGGCGACACAGAGTTCCTTACGGAACATGGGAATCCACAGAAGCGGACGCCTATGTGCAATTCAAAATTCATAATTCATAATTCAAAATTATGATTAGGTAGAGTTGACAAGTGGACTGGTTGACAAGTTGACGAGTTATTTGTTCTATTAAAGGGGCGTTTCTTCCTATAGAAGAGACGCCCTTTTCATACAGGAAACGCCCTCTTCAAATGGAGAGGGCGTTCCTTATTTCATTCCTGCTGTTCCTGCTAACGAAGCATCGCCTTAGTTTACACACAAACAATATCCCGAATTAGCTTCCGTTAGGCATTCTCCCCTATTGGGGAGCCAGGGAGAAAGCTTGCTGGGCTTTTCCAGAGAAGCGAGGAGGGGCTACTTTTTCCCTAAAGTGGCTTTGCCAATGTCAACATCAATAGCCAGTCGGTCTCTTGGATGTTGTATTTTCTAATAGCTCTGCATCATTCTTGAACTCATCCAATAACTGGTCACGATCTTTGTTGCCCTTTGTTGTCCAATTACGGAACAACTCGGCAGCCTGTTGAACATTCCCTTTTGCCCATTGACAATAGCCCGCATTGAGGTAATCCTCCGTTGTTGGCGATGCTTCCAATAATGTGTTATAGAGTTGTTCGGCCTTATCAAGGCTCTTCTCCATAAGCATTGCCCATGCGAAAACGCGCTTCACGTTCATGTCGTCGGGGTATTGATAATCCAATCGGAATAACTCTTCTCGCACTTCAGATGATTTCCCCAGTTTCAAAAGAGCGACACTACGATTCAAAGGCAAAGCTTTTATTCTCGGCATCCAATCGTAGTAATTGAGCATAAGTCTGCTCTGCTGTCTCGTAGTCTTCGCAGTCCAGTGCTGCACGAGCCAGTCCTTTCAATGCCCATTCATTGGTTGGATCATTCTCTAAAGCCTTACTGAAGAACTCGTAAGCAGTGTCCGGTCTACTCAAATGGATGTTTGTGTAGCCCACAAGAATATTGTATCTCGGGTCGTCACTATAGAAAGTACTGAGCAATTCGATTGGTTTCCTGTATTGGTGATGATTATAGAGGTGCAATGCTAAACGCAGCTTCATCGCATCGAGTCCAGTACCCATAAAGGACTTATAGATAAAGAAGAAGGTATCGGCAACGAAGTCTCCTTTGCCGTTATCTTCGAATGGGTTGATGAGATCCTGGGCTGTTTTGTAGAGCCGAAAGAAGCGATATAGATCCTGAATGTACGCTCGGCGAATGTTAGCAGCATCCTCTTTCTCATCGAAGGAACCGAGCGGACCGAATGCAGAATCAGTCCCCATCATCTCTTTAATGTTACTTGGTAACTGGTTTATTACTCGCTCCATAGCGATCACAAGAGAGTACTTGTCGGAATCACATAGACTCCCCTTATTCACGAGAACATCGAGGAACTTCGAATCACCTAACGCCTTTAAGGCAGGGCGAAGAGTTGGGTTTTCAATATAAAATGGTGTGAACCAGTTAACCAGATCACCGAAGAAAGGGAAGCTTTTCATCTGTCGGAACCCACCAAAGTAGATGTCTGATCCTTGCTTCTGCATATCCATCATCTTCTTAACCTGTTCCTCCATCTGCTCCATGCGTTTGTCTTCTGCATCTTGATGGAGTATGTTTTCAAGTTGATCCTCCTCTTTTTCAACAATGCCGATACGCCCAACAGTGAGGTTGGAGTGCGTATGATGTCTGGCATAATGTCCCTTTGAATCTTGTCGTTGTCCTTTTTCTGTGTCCTAAACTATAGAACAGTTGGATTTGTAAAGAGAGCAGTTCGCGTGTCACACTAGCATCCGCACAAAGTTCTTTGATGATAGTGTCTTGTTCGGAAATATATCCATTCCCTCAAAGACAGATAATACCCAACCCACGAGGGCACGCTGGCGAACATGGATGTCGGTTGTTTTCTGATAGATAGAAGTGAGTGTTTTGAACTTATAGATATCGAATTGGTTCATTGCACTCAACGTGATTGCACTGACGAGAATCTGCTGGTCAGTGGATATGACAGTAGGTGATGTCAGATAGTTGGGAATAGAATTGATAATCCTCTTCTGTCCATTGGCAAGATGTAAACAAGGCGTTGAACAGACTGATTAATGAACAACTGATGACGATCGTAGAGTTCGCTTTCTTTCTCCTTTTTGGGGCTGTCTCTTGATGCAGAGATAACATAGCTAAATCGGTGACAAAAGGACTCTAAGACGGTGCGAACGAAAGTCATGGCTGGTGTTGAGATGGTCGCTTAATTTTAGAAAGGCATCGATATATGCTGGTACATGCTTTGCAACGCCAACTAATCTCTAAGTTGGCGGTTACACGATAGAGACGTTGTAGCAACGAGGCATAGAAGAGAGGCGCGTTGCTGATCGATAAGTCCCCTCCCCATGTAGTCAACCATCAGTTGATAATCACGCTTGACAGCCCTCAAATTCATCGCTACCCATCAGTGACGGACGTTGTAAGAAGAGCTGATTTAATACTTCAATAGCATTGTCCAATCGCTTATCCATCAGCTCATTTATAGTCTTACTAAGTATTTCTTCTACGTTCACCGTGCTGTTTCTTTTAAGTTACTAACTATGATCTGTCTCACTTGTTATGGTTAAGAAAATCCCTTGCCATTATCAGGTCGGCTCTACGAGGTGGTCCCACCTTTGTGTATTTGATGTCAGGCAAGGCACGAACAGTGGCATCATCCGCCTGCATATACTTCTTTATCAAGGCTGCGTAATACTTAACACCATTCTTATTAATCAATTCGACGGCCTTGTCATAAGCCTTTGCAAACTCTGTCTCATCCGATGGTCTGCGGTGCTTATCCATAATCGCAACAACCCCTAAATGTACACCTGCATCAGCTGAATTAAATAGAGAGTTGTTGTCACCTTGCAGTGCTTTCGTAGCCTGCGGTTCGGTAAACCAGTAGGCATCTATCTCATGGTTCTGTAGCATCTTGAGCCTAATTAGAACGTCATTGACCTGCACTTGGAACACTTGATACTTCGGTTTCGCCTTCTTTACGACCTTGTTACTCAACAAGTCAGTGCCTGAGAAGCGTGTTTTGGCTATAATCTTATCACTTAAATCGGATAGTTTCTTTAGTTTAGATGACCTATCGGCTATGAGCTGCCAGTTGAGGTTTGTGTCCGTTAGATAGTGCATTAACACTTTCTGTCTATGCTTCAAACGCTCAGTCCTGACCAAATCGCTGAAGGCTGCCTGGACGCTTCCTCCAGCCATAGCAGTGTCACAATCCATCTGAGCAGTGTACTCTTTCAGTCGGATATCAACTTTAGCAGTATCGTATAACATGCTATCTTTCAATAGATAAGCAGGTAAACAGTCGAGCGTTGGCATAACTGCAACCTTGTAAGCTCGCTGATAGCTTTCTATCTCCGCATGCTCTTTTGCCTTTTGTTCAGCCTTTAGTTGCTTTGCAGACTTCCCACAACCAGCAATCAAGAACATCGATAGTATGAGTATGTAATAAGTACGTTTCATGTCCTGCAAAAGTAATAATTAATTTTGTAACTATGCAAATTCTTAGTACTTTTGTCCCACTATGTCAAAGGATAAAATTGCTTATGTCTGCAGCAACTGTGGGCAGGAAAGTGCGAAGTGGATAGGTAAGTGCCCTAATTGCGGACAGTGGAATACGTTCAAGGAGATACGTATCTCTGCCGATACAGGTACACATGCTGCACGTCAGGCAGCCACCTCTTTGCGTCATGGAGTAGCTGTCGGTGCTGTGTCGGGATTGGCTAATAAGCCTCAAAGACTGCGTGATGTCTCTGCGAAGGATGAGCCTCGTATGGACATGCACGACGGTGAATTGAATCGTGTGTTAGGTGGTGGTCTGGTGCCCGGGAGCATTGTTTTGTTAGGAGGAGAGCCCGGTATCGGTAAGAGTACATTAACCTTGCAGACCATTCTTCACCTATCTCAACGCATCTTATATGTTAGTGGTGAAGAGAGTCCGCATCAGATTCGTATGCGTGCAGAACGCATTACTAAGGATATTCCAGAGAATGTTATCATCCTATCGGAGACCTCTCTTGAACACATATTCGAGCACATCAAGGATGTAAAACCCGAACTCGTTGTGGTCGATTCGATACAGACTATATCTACAGAGGACGTTGACAGCAGTCCAGGAAGCGTCACCCAAGTGCGTGAATGCGCCTCTGCTCTATTGCGATTTGCGAAGACTAGCGGCGTACCAGTGGTTCTTATCGGTCATATTAACAAGGAGGGAAGCATCGCCGGACCGAAGATTCTAGAGCACATAGTCGATACTGTGATTCAATTTGAGGGCGATCAACATTATATGTATCGCATTCTTCGAAGCATAAAGAACCGCTTTGGCTCCACATCAGAGCTGGGTATCTATGAGATGGAACAGCAAGGTCTGCGGCAGGTAAGCAATCCTTCGGAGTTACTACTTACTGAAGACCATGACGGACTGTCAGGAGTTGCGATCTCAAGTACCATCGAAGGCGTTCGACCCTTCCTCGTTGAGACACAAGCACTGGTGTCTTCTGCAGCCTACGGAACGCCTCAACGTTCGGCAACAGGCTTTGATCAGCGTCGTTTGAATATGTTACTTGCAGTGTTGGAGAAGCGTGTTGGCTTTAAACTCATGCAGAAGGACGTGTTCTTGAACATAGCTGGTGGACTGCGAGTAACCGATATGGCGATGGACTTGAGTGTGATAGCTGCAGTGTTATCATCCAATGTTGACACCCCAATCGAGGCTGGTTGGTGCATGTGCGGAGAGGTTGGCTTGAGCGGTGAAGTGCGCCCCGTCAGTCGTATCGAACAACGTATTGCCGAAGCAGAGAAGCTCGGTTTCAGTCATATTATCATCCCGAAGTATAATATGTCAGGGCTTACTGGCAAGTATGCAATACAACTTCACCCTGTAAGGAAGGTTGAAGAGGCTTTGAGGATATTGTTTGGATAGTTCATCCTTATATAAATATTGGCAGGAAACAAGCGTTATTACCGTTTCTGCCAATATTATTTATATACAAAATACAGTATATTAGGTGATTATATAATATCTCTAAAGTTAAAGATAATACCTAATTAGCTTTCAGTTAAAAGCTTTACTTATAGATATAAGGGCGTATAATCTTTGCCCAAACATCATACCCTTTCTCGGTTAAGTGCAATCCGTCACGACAATATTCAGCCTTCATTGTTTGCGGTTTAGCACCAAGAAGCGGCGTGTAAAGGTCGATGTAAGTGAGAGCATGGCTCGCACAATACTCCTTCAGTTTGTTGTTTAGTTGGATAATCAGGTCGTCCTTCCCTTTAAGATACTTCCACGTACCCACTTCCTCATTAAGTGGTAAGACGCTCTGAACGTATAGCTCTGTCTTTGGAGACCGCTCCCTTATTGTTGCCAACACACGAGTGATACCTTGAAAGACCCGTTCAACAGTCCAGCCATGGCTTAGATCGTTCGCACCACACTCAAAGAAGATCTTCTTGGGATGGTAAGGAAGCACCAAGTCAAGCCTGTTGTACATCCCTTGACTATCGTCTCCAATGATTCCCCGATTGATGATCTTCCCTGCACCGGGGAAGTGTCTGCTCCAGTCGCCACCATATTCTGAATGGCTATCACCATACATTACGATAACATTGGAGGGCAGTTTGCCCTCTTGTTTAAACTCTTTCACCTTTATTGAATAGTGTTTTGAACCATGATAAACGGGACGTTGACCTTGTACGGAGAGGTTGCCTAAGGATAAAAGGAATAGTGCGGACAGAGCGAACCGCCTTATGTTTACTTGTATAGAATGTGTCATTTTATTATGTTAAACACCCACAAAAGTAAGGAAAAAGATGGAGAATAAAGAGAAAAAGTCTGGTTATCTGTCCTAGAGGGAGTAGATAACCAGACTTTTTAAAAAGGGATTTTCTTAAATCCTTTGTATGCTTTTTAGCGCATGAGTTTCAATACTCTTGTGAGGTACTTCTGGGTCTTTTTGATGTCATACTTGATACCTCCACTCCATAAGCGGATACCCTTCTCAATGCTATTAAGCGGATTGTGAAAGGATTGGATGACAACAAACATCTCCTTAGACTTCGTTGCGTTAAATCGATCAGATAGTGTGTAACGCTTTGAACTGCCTCTACTTTTAAGGATGTTATTACATTCCTTGACTAGAACAGGGGATATTTGAAGAACTCCAACATACGACCCATTAACCGCTAAAGCATTCCCCTTGCTTTCAAGTTGGATGATTGCGTCCATTACAGGACCCCAGTTAAACTTGCTACTTTGAGCATTTGCTTCAACAGATGAAGCCAAAATCATTAAGAAACTAACAATTACTACTTTAAAAAATCTCATCATTTAAAACTTTCCGGAACCTTAGATAAGTTGCTCAAGAGAGTTACCTTCTATGGTGCGTTCCTATGTGAGAATGAGTTACCACCGCACCTTAGTTCCATATTAACGCTTGCAAAGGTACAAAAAATATTGCTGATAACCAAATAATTAGCATTTATTACGAATAGAGTTACTCGAATGGGAAGGGGCGAGATAAAGCTCCAATCAGCCTCACCGAAGGAGGAGGAGAGCCTCACGGGATAGGTGTTTGCATGGCTGTTGGAGGCTGGTTGATGTGTTGCGAGGCTGTGCCTTGTTTACAAGAATCAAAGGGGTAGAAAGAAGGAAAGGCTCTTCTCCATTCAAAGGGGGCGTTTCCTTGCTATGAAGAGGGCGTTTCTTTACATCAAAGAGGGCGTCTCCTTGCATGTAGCAAGTAACTTGTCCACTTGCAACTCGTGTACTTGTCAACTCTACCTAACCACAATTTGTGGCATTCAAAAAGATTAATTACCTTTGTGCAAACATTCCTTTGGGGTGTTTGAATAGCTTAAATTTGAAGGTACTCTTGATTATTTCATATCATGGTAAGACGTAGAAGGAGGCGCAGTAAGCGTAAAAACAATAATAGGAAACTATGGATATGGGGTTGTGTGGCTCTGTTTACACTCGTTGTTATCCTTATGGTCGACCTTAAACCATGGCGTCGTAAGCATGTAACTGTTAGTGATGAATGGCCTTACCATGACCTAACAAAGGGAGAATATACCAAAGATTTTGATGGTTTGGATCTATCTCGTCATCAAGGAAAGATACACTGGGACGAGCTACTTGATGAGAATCCGCAACTCAAGTTCGTGTATCTTAAAGCTACAGAAGGTAGCTCTGTGGTTGATCCCTTTTATCAAAAGAACCTCAAAGAGGCTAAGAAACGTAACCTATTAGTCGGTTCCTACCATTTTCTCACACGTCGAACTTCAATGGAAAGGCAGGTTGATAACTTCCTTTCTAACATCGATCTCCACCAACAGGACTTGCTTCTTCTGGTCGATATAGAGGCAGATGGCACTCGAGGATGGGATAGTCAGCTAATAAAGAAGAACTTAGCACGATTCATTCAATTAGTTAAAGAGCGCACAGGACATGCCCCGATGATCTATACCAATGAGTCTTATTACCACTTACACCTCTATCCCGACTTCAATCATTACCACTTGTTTATAGCCAATTATAACCTCCCGCCAACCTTAGGAAATGCCAAATACGATATCTGGCAATCGAGTAAAAGGGGCAGAGTAAAGGGTATTTGGACCCACGTAGACATAGACCAAATACGTGAAGGAGTTACTATCGACGATTTCAAAATGCCCAAGTAAGGATAGCAGAATGTTCCTTATTGGCAATCACCAGCTATCTTATTTGTAATACGAATGGACTCATTAGCCTTATAAACATCCTTTCCCAGTTGGCTAAAGTCTATGATGTTGCGATAGACACTGGTAAAGGCAACGAGCTTCTTATCCCTTACAAACAAGAGAGTACACATATTATCATACATGGTGTTATCGATGATGACGTCTCTATCTCCACCATATCCCATGTCGATACTCTCGTTAGCTGCGGTCGAACTATTGTATGGTTTGACTACAACCATCGTGTCCCAATCCTTGTCCTTATATAGAGAATGAACCGAGATGCAAGTATTTTGCCTTTGTATTGATTGTAAGTTATCAGTGATGTTGACCTCTTTATAAGGGATTCTGATACATAGGATGATGGCAACGGAAAGGACGATTGTAAAGATCGTTAGTAGTAGGTCTTTCGTTTCATGCGGTTTTCTCATTGTAAAGGTTAGTGTTTCAGGTTTATAGTTGGTGCTGCTTGCAAGTGCTATTAACACTTACCTCGGTAAGAGCTTTTCGATAGGTCACCTATCTAATAAGGCTCTTGCAAGCAGCACACAACAATTTATTGAGTCAGAAATTAGGCTAATCCTTCTATCTGACCACGCACAATATCAATCTTCTCAGCCTGTGGAACCTTTGGTAAACCAGGCATTCTCATCATGTCACCAGCGATAGCAACAATCATTTCAGAGCCACCATTGATGACGAAGTCACTGAATGAGTAAGGTCGAAGTTCTTCGCCACGCCCACTTGCTTCGGGTCTTCGCTGAATGAGAATTGAGTCTTTGCTATACAAATAGGGAACCTTTCCATGCCCCAAGCCTGTATGCGTTCTAACTTCTTTTTAGCTGCTGGCTTGAAGACAACCGATCGAGCACCATAGATCTTTTTAGCCACCTTCTCGACCTTTTCCTCTATACTATCATCATCATTGTAGACCATGTTAATATCCTTTGCCCCATGCTTATCTATGGTCTCAACAACGAGCTTTGCCAAGTCTTCTGCGCCTTCTCCGCCCTTCATAAACACATTGTTTTCGGCAAAGCCAACGCCCAATAACTTGCAATGATCAGCCAACATCTGAACTTCCTCATCGGTATCGTCACCATATCTATTTAGTGTTACGATGACCGGCTGACCGAAGTTTTGCATGTTCTTAACATGCTTGTCAAGGTTAGCAAAGCCTTCAACAAGGGCTTGTAGTTCCTGTTCACGAGTGCAACCTTCCGTGAGTCCGCCATGTAGTTTGAGCCCTCGCAAGGTTGCAACGAGCACCGTGACGCGTGGATGAATCTCTCCCTTGCGACACTTGATATCGAGGAACTTCTCTGCACCAAGGTCTGCTCCGAAGCCCGATTCAGTAATGGCATAATCGCTCAAGGACATTGCCATCTTCGTTGCCAACAAACTATTGCAACCATGGGCGATGTTTGCAAAAGGTCCACCATGTACCAATGCAGGTGTACCCTCAAGTGTTTGAACAAGGTTCGGTTTGATTGCATCAAGCAACAAAACGGTGATTGCACCTGCTATACCAAGGTCTTTCACCTTGAACGGTTTGTTATCAAAGGTGATACCAAGCACCATATTCTCTATACGACGGCGTAGATCGCTTTCATTAGAGGCTAAACATAGAGCTGCCATGATCTCACTTGCAGGTGTAATATCAAACCCCGACTGTGTCGGCAGACCATCGGTTACAGCTCCCAAGCCCGTTACTACGTTACGAAGACTGCGATCATTCACATCAAGAACACGCTTCCATAGAATCTGTTTAAGCGTAAATCCCTCGCTACGATGCTGATAGATGTAGTTATCCAACAGTGCTGCAATCATGTTATGTGCGCTTGTTATGGCATGAAAGTCGCCTGTGAAGTGCAAATTTATCTTCTCCATTGGTACCACCTGGGCGTATCCTCCACCAGCAGCACCACCTTTCATACCGAAACAAGGACCTAAACTCGGTTCGCGTAAAAGCTAATACAGAACGTTTGCCAATGCGATTCAATGCCATAGAAAGCCCAATACTCACAGTCGTTTTACCAATACCTGCACGGGTAGGGGATATTGAACTAACAAGAACCAAGCGGTTATGAGCAACGCGTTCTTCGTCTATTAAGGTAAGAGGAACCTTAGCCATATACTTCCCATAGAGCTCTAACTCGTCAGCAGGAATACCTATTTTAGCTGCCACCTCTTCGATTCGCTTCATGTTACATGAGCGTGCAATCTGAATGTCTGATTTCATAGTTTTATACTTATATTTTAGTTGTAAGGACAAAGATAAGCATATTTTCTGAATCTACTAACCGATTTTTTTCATAAAGTTTTAACCAATCGCCACAATTTTACGAATACTTTTTGTATAATTCAAAATGCAAAATTCACAATTCAAAAATTATGATTAGGTAGAGTTGACGAGTTGACTGGTTGACGAGTAAACAAGTTGCTTGTTCTGTGGAAAACAATACTATCTACGCCCCTCTCCATTCGGAGAGGGGTGAGATGAGCTTCTCTTCACACGGAATACACGGATGGCACGAAGCCTAAAGGCTACAGAGTTCCTAAAGGAACATGGGAATCCACAGAAGCTGATGCTCTTGTGCAATTCAAAATGCAAAGTTCACAATTCAAAAATTATGATTACTTCTGTTTGAAGTGATGGTCTGCTAAGATGCTCTGTACCATATAGTTCTGTGTAACGAGGCTGTGTCCTGTTAGCACGAGTCACTGATTTGCAAATAAAGAAACGCCCTTTTCCAATGGAGAAGGGCGTTTCTTCATATGATGAGAGGCTTCTTTCAAGTCGAAGAAAGCCTCTTCTCACATCAAGAGAGGCTTCCCTTAAATTGAGGATACACTTCCCTTTAAATTGAGAATACACTTTCTTTAAATTGAGGAAGTGCCTTCTTTAAATTGGAAAGAGGATTTACTCTTGTCCAGAAGATGTATTTTGACGCTTCTTCTGGCGCTCATTCTTGATCTTATCTTGAATCATTTGATAGTGCGAAATGGCATGTCTACGAGCGTTGATAATCTGGAATCTATAGACGAAACAAGTAGTTGTAAAATAGATAACTACCTGTATCCACAGTGCTCTCACTTCAGGGAGAACGTCGTTGAGAGTGCCTCCCATAGAGGATATTCGTAGGAATCCACGCACGCCAAAGGTCGATGGAATGATCCAACCCAAGCCCTGCCATATCCCCGGAATATTGCTTTGAGGCCAAGAGACACCTGTTAGGAACAGGAGTGGAACAGATGTAAAGACCACCAAAAGCATGACATTTTCACGATAGCGAACGAGACATGAGACCGTCATACCAAAGAAGATCACAGCAAGCAAGTAGGGGAGTAAGAGCCAAAAGAGATCCGATGAATGTGCTAACATCGTGAAGTTAAAGAAGCGAGGGACTGCCATTGTGATGTAAGCAGCCATGACGCAATAGACCATAAAGTAACAGGACGACTTGCCAAGGACTATTTTTAGGATGCCATCATAGTGCTTTCCGATTGGAACAAAGGTCTTGAAGCGGTTGTTCTCACGTGCTGTACCAGCCAGAGACCAATTCCTAAGAGTAGAGTTTGCTGTAAGATGAGGATCAAGACACCTGGGAGAATGGCGTTACCATAGCCTCCTGTGGTGTTAAAAATCGGTTCAGCGTCAACAACCATTGGTTCCGTGTTCAGCTCCTCATCCCTTTCTGTGAACGAGAAAGAGTGAGCCTTCAGCCTATCAGCACCCATCTCAAGTGCTACTGCTTGTGCCGTTTGATAGATCGCCTTGTAGGGTTAGCATCAAACTCATGTCACAATAGACTCCAACATGCGCCTGTTCGCCTCGATTCAAAGTCTCATCAAAGTCGGAAGGAAAGTATAGAATGCCATGAACTGCCTGTTTCCCAATGAGTTCCTTCGCCTCTTCTAAGTTGTTACAATAGTATGCTGCCTTCACATCTGGTGCTGCATCGAAGTCGCGAATGAACTCCCTTGACGAGGTTGTATGCGATAGGTCGACAATAGCAACAGGTACATCCCGCACCACTTCATTGTTATATATCCACGAATAAAGCAAAGGGTAGGCGAGAGGAACAAGTATGAAAAAAATATCAATACACCCTCATCTTTCACCGTACTCTTCAACTCCAACCACCAGATGTAGCAGACGGATGAAAGAAAGTCGAGCGGTTTCTTGAGCGCATCCTTTAGTGTGGAACTCTTTTTATTATTATTCGACATAGACAGTTATCAGCGTTATTTTTCTTTCTAAAAGAGGTCTGTTTTAACAACTTATGGTATGTAAACATATTCCAGCATAGCACGTTTCAAGTTCCAAAGAACGAGTATCGGTGAGGCAGCGAAGGCAACAAGTGCCATCACATTGACCCACGCATCAATAAGAGGAAAGCCATTGAAGACGCAGAGCTGATAAATCATGTAGTAATGACGAAGCGGTATGATCTGTGCCAGAGCTTCGATCATCCCGTCCATAGCAAAGACTGGGAACGTGGCTCCGCAAGCGGAGAATCCAACGACAGCCCACAACGAACAGACGCTCATCGACATGCGTAACGAGGGGATGAGACCGAAGACAAAGACTCCAAACCCTTGTGAGGACAGAACCGTGAGGATGCCAAGAAAGAGAATCATGTGCAATCCTCCGGGGTGAGGGAAGTTCAGGTAGCCATAGATGTACCACTCATATCCGAGGAAAACTGCCAAGAAGATGAGGGTTTGAGGTAGGAGTTTTCCAGTGATAGCAAGCCATATATTGTTGTTAGCTAACCGCATCCATTGTTGTGAACGACCGAACTTTAGTTCAGTTCCAATCGAATAGACGGTGATAAGAAGCATAAATAGTACGAGGATACCGGGCACCATAATGCTCGTCAGATAGATGTTATAATTCATCCACGGATTGCCCACCATGTGTACATCCAAGCCTATGGGCTGTATGAACTCCTTAATCTCCTTGGGTGTTTTACCAAGCATTTGGAGCTTTGCGGCACCCATAGCTGCAGAGCCAAGAGTCGTCACTGTCTTGAGGTCTTTATATAACATTCCGCCTGCAACAAGCGTCACATTACTATAATAGAAAGATACATGTGGCTGGCGTTGAGCGATGAGTTCGGCTGTAGTACCTTCTGGAATATAAAGGAAACCATATATCTCGTTGCGTTGAATAGCTTGTCTCGCCTCGGCAACACTATTGTAATGATCAGCCACACGGGTGCTTTGGAAGGCATCTAACTGACGTATTAAGGCACGTGTGGTGGATGTGTTATCATTGTCAACAACGCCACATGGCAACTTTTCCGGTTGCCCTTCATGCATCAAGGAAGTGAAGAAGAAGACGATAACTAATGGGAAGACAACCATACAACAGATGTATATTGGGTTGTGAACCATCAGTCCAACCTCTCTTGAAGAGAGTGCAAAGACTCTTTTTCAATCCGTCTCCAAGGGAGTTGAAAACCGACTTTATGTTGAATGATAACTTCATTATAAAAAGAAAAACCGCCTCCTTTATTTAATAATCAATGACATACCGGGCTTTAGACCATCTACCTTTCTGCACTGGACGAGCCTTTACTTGGAAGGTCTTTAAGTCGTATTGTCCGTTGCTCTTTCGTTGCTTTTCCAAACAGCGTATGAACCTTGGTCTTTGAGTGAGGTAACCCGCATTTCGATCTGTTTGTCAAGTGCTGGGACATAGACCTTGAGCTTTGTTCCAATCTTCATGTCCTTTAGTTGATCCTCACGAACATTGAATGTTCCCCATATATCATCAACCATTGAGATGCTCATGATAGGACTGCCAAATCCAACGAGTTCGCCCACTTTAGGATAGATGGTCTCTACTTCGCCATCAGCTGTTGCACGTTGAACAGTCTCTTTCAGTACTGAACGGACAACATCAATAGCCGAAGTAGCTGCTTGCGCCTGCTTTCTTGCAGCCTCTTTAGCCTCTTTGCGCGCTCCACTCTTCGCCAGTTCCCATTGCGACTTAGCGACTTGCACACCTGCTTGAGTTGCTTCAAAGGCAGCCTTCGCCTCGTCCCGCTTCTGCGCACTCATCACTCCCTCGTCAAAGAGTCGTTGCATACGTCCGTAGGTTTTCTCGGCTATTCCGTTCGCAGCAATAGCCTGTTGATATACTTGATAAGCACTTTCAACAGCCTCACGGCGGGTTGGTGCCTCGGTTAAAGCACTGATGGCTTCAGTCGCCCCAGCAGTTGCTTCAGCCACTTTCTCCTGTGCGTTGGCTTCAGGAATAGCCAGTTTTGCAAGGATATCACCCTTATGAACATGGTCACCTTCCTTTACTAAGAGTTCAGTTACACGTCCCGGTAACTTGCAAGCCACACGATATTCACTCACTTCGACCTGCCCTTGGATGATTTCTGGCGTGCGGTCGATGGTGAAGTAACCAATGACTGCAACGATGACAACTACTGCGACGAAGCCTAAAAACAGCCAGAAGAATATTGTTATGTTGTGATTTTTGCTGACATAAGTATTGTTGTTTTTACTTTTTAATGATCTATTTCTACCTTATTATATTATAGCTCTCGATTGCTTTCTGAACACTGCTGTGCCAACTTTAACGGCAATCTCTGCATCAATAATCGCTGTGCGGGCTGTTTGCCAAAGCCGTTTTGAGCAGTCATGACATCGGTTACTGTCATCACTCCCTCTCGAAAACCAACGTTCGCACAACGTAGGTTTTCCTCTGCAGCCGACATATTTTTATGTGCCGTAGCGAGCTGTTTGTTGGCATCTCTGAGGCGTAGACGACTCTGTTCAATATCAAGTTCTATTTTTCTTCTGAGCGTCATTCAGCTCCATTCGAGCTATACTGGTTGCGGTCTTACTGGCACGTATCTTATATTTATTCTCGCCCCCATGTCCATAGCGGCATTTGCACTGTTACACCGATATTCCATAGTCCGGAGAATCGGTTTTGGAACCCATTAAAGACGTTAGGGTTCATTACTGTATAGCCACCAGTTAGTAAGATGTGGGGGCGATAGAGTGCAGTAATGAGCTTGGTGTTCTGCTTGCTGATCTCAACTGCATTCTGTAACAAACGCAGTTCGGGGCGTGCTTCGCTGATAGTGGCACTGTCTGATGCAGCTTTTATACGATTATCAAGTTGGGAAGAAGGCGTTGCCTGAATGTCTGCATCCCCTTCGTCAGCTAATAGAATATCCCCATCTAAACTAATACCACATAATTCACATAATGCCATCTTAGCAAGTGAAACACCACTCTGGATACGTGCTATCTGTAAGTCGGCAGTGTTAACTGCGACGTCAACTTTCAATCCGTCAGCCCTTGTAGCTACTCCTTCGTGGATCATCTTTTTGACATCGTCGTCCAGTTTCTGTGCTAAGTTGCGATATTGAAGAGCAAGTGTTTCCTTCTTCTTGAGCGATACAGCCAACCAGTAGGCATTATCCACACCATATAGAACAAGCTGTCTTTTCAGGTCGATGTTGTTCTGTGCTACTTGCTCACCGAGGGCTGCCATGTCATTAGCCGCCTTAATAGCTCCACCCATGTAGATCGGTTGACTCACGAGAATCCCACCTGCATATACGTTCTTTGTGTTGGTTCGGAAAGCGTCTTTGATAGTCGTTCCGATGTTGTTGGCAGCCTGTGTAAGGGGAGAGGCGATATTGTTCAACACCTGTCCCAATTGCTGTGCTGTTTGTGGACTAATAATCCCTTGTTGTGCAAGGGTGGTCAGATTCTGTCCCAATTGATTACCCAACTGTCCCACAGAATTCGTCCCTAAATTGGTAAGGGCAGACTTCTGTTTACTATTCAAGATTGATACTTCACGTGAAAATGTTGGTATCCTGCAAGTCCATCTACCCTTGGTAAAGTACTTTGTCTTAGCTGCCTTATGTGCGTTCTCAGCAACATCAGCAGTCATCTTAGATATCTTTAATTGTCGATTGTTCCGCAAAGCAAGCTCCCGACACTGCGTTGGTGACAACACATCTTGCGCCTGTATGCCATGGAGAGACAGAACAATATCACAAAAGTAAATAGTCTTCTCATTTACGATAGTTACGCTATTAAATTAATAGATGCAAATATAACCTTTTTAAATGACTTATTACTCAAATAGAGGTCACTAATCCTTAAATTTAAAAAGAGCCTATTTTTAAGGAAATATAGAACAACTTTAGAAATAAATAACTATCTTTGCAATCTCAATCTGTATTAAATACAAAGTAAGAAAACATTTCACTGTGACAAAGAAGGCTTTTTATCGTGACTTGACCTCTATTACGATGGCTTCAAGCACATGACTTTTGGGCAAGACATTATGGATGGTGATTATAGTTAAGCTAATCATTATCTTCCTTGTGCTTAAAGTTTTCTTCTTTCCGAACTATTTGAAGCAACGGACGAAACCAGGTAAAGAAAGCGAATTTGTTGAACAGCAGCTCTTGAAAAGATAGCTGATAAGAGGGCACAAGTAGTTTGCTCCTAATCTAAATGACAGTTACATCAATTCATAACAATTAATAATTAACAGAGAAACAATGAAAACCTACTCTTAACCATTGACCCAGGAACAGTTGACTGGTCGCGTGCGCAGTTCGCACTAACAGCCATCTATCACTGGTTATTCGTCCCATTAACGCTTGGATTAGCGGTTATTATGGGTATTATGGAGACTTGCTATTACCGGACGCGTAAGGAGTTTTGGCGTTCAGCAGCCCAGTTCTGGCAGCGACTCTTTGGTATTAACTTTGCCATGGGAGTGGCTACTGGCATTATACTTGAGTTCGAGTTTGGTACCAATTGGAGTAATTACTCTTGGTTTGTTGGCGACATCTTCGGTGCTCCACTAGCAATAGAAGGAATCCTCGCGTTCTTTATGGAGTCCACATTCGTTGCTGTTATGTTCTTCGGATGGTCGAAGGTCTCTGCTGGTTTTCACCTTGCTTCGACATGGTTAACAGGCTTAGGTGCAACGCTATCAGCGTGGTGGATTCTTGTTGCTAACGCTTGGATGCAATATCCAATAGGCTGTACTTTCAACCCAGAGACGATGCGTAACGAGATGACCTCATTCTTGGACGTAGCTTTAAGTCCATTTGCTATTGACAAATTCACCCATACAGTCACCTCTGCTTGGGTACTTGGTGCAGCCTTCACAGTCGGTGTAAGTTGCTGGTATCTATTGCGTAAACGCCACGTGGAACTCGCTAAGCAGAGTATTAAGATAGGTTCTATCGTTGGCTTGGTAGCCTCTTTCTTAACTGCATTTACGGGTCACGACTCAGCTTATATGGTCGCTCAAACACAGCCAATGAAGCTCGCTGCGATGGAAGCATTGTATGAGGGAGGTAACAGCCAGAGCCTTACAGGTATTGCAATGGTCAATCCCTTCAAGCAACCAGACTATATGAACGAGTCTGAACCACCCTATGCGTGGCTGTTCCCAAATATGTTATCAATCCTCGCAACAAAGTCAGTTAATGGCTATGTACAGGTATTCGCGACATCATTAAAGGTTATACTAAGGCAGACGGAACTAAGGAACTCTCATTGAAGGAGAAGCAGGAAAGAGGCAAGAGAGCCATTCAAGCACTCAAAGACTATCGTGCAGGAAAGGACAAAGAAAGTAATGAGAAGATCCTTGACCATGATATGAAATACTTCGGATATGGCTATATCAAGGATGCCAATCAACTGGTACCTTTCATTCCAATTAACTTCTGGGCGTTCCGTATAATGGTAGGTCTTGGCGGCTTATTCATCCTTGTCTTCGCTGTAATGTTATTCATTCTTTATAGGAAAGACATTACTCGTCCACGTTGGTTACAGTATCTAGGACTAGCGTTGATACCGCTCGCTTACATTGCAAGTGAGAGTGGTTGGCTTGTTGCCGAGTTTGGTCGTCAACCTTGGACAATACAAGACATGCTACCTACTTGGGCTGCTGTTAGTGACCTGTCAAGCGGTGGTATCGCCTTCACCTTCTTCCTCTTCCTTGTGTTATTTACGGCTATGTTGACCGCAGAAGTTAGTATTATGTGTAAGCAAATAAAGAAAGGACCAGCTCTATGACATACTATTTCCTACAAAACTATTGGTGGTTTATCATCTCACTATTGGGTGCGTTGCTCGTTTTCTTACTATTCGTACAAGGCGCAAACTCGATGATCTTCCAGTTAGGAAAGACTCCCGACGATCGCAGAATGTTGATTAACTCCACTGGACGTAAGTGGGAGTTCACCTTTACAACACTTGTTACATTCGGCGGGGCATTCTTTGCTTCATTCCCATTGTTCTATAGTACGAGCTTTGGAAGTGCTTATTGGATATGGTTATTGATCTTGTTTACATTCATCATACAGGCTGTTAGCTATGAATTTCAGAACAAGGCGGGTAACATCTTTGGTGTTCGTACGTTCCAAACATGCCTTATCATCAATGGTATCCTTGGTCCGTTGCTCTTAGGCGGGGCTGTTGCAACCTTCTTCACAGGCTCTAACTTTCATCGTTGAAAAGGCTAACATCACCAATAGTATGCAACCCGTTATCTCTCATTGGGCTAATGGTTCACGTGGACTTGACGTCTTACTCAATCCATGGGTAGTCATCTTTGGCATTGCAGTGGTGTTCTTAGCACGCATCCTGGGTACGCTTTACATTAATAATAATGTGAACGACGATACAATCCGTACCCGTGTTCGCAAGCAGTTATTGGTTATACCATCCTATTCTTGCTCTTCTTCTACCTTTTCCTCATTGTTACTTTGTTCAGCGAGGGCTATGCGGTAAATGAAGCTGGTACTATCGTCATGGAACCAATGAAGTATTTTAACAACCTACTAACGATGTGGCCATTGGCTATTATCCTTATTGTGGGTGTTGTCCTACTTCTTTTTGGAATCATCAAGACTATCCTCAAAGCCCAATTATGTGCGTGGTATATGGCCTGCAGGTATAGGAGTTGTATGTGGTATTGGTTCTCTTCCTCATTGCAGGATGGAACAACACAGCTTACTATCCTCTACTGCTGACTTACAGAGCTCTTTGACCATTCAAAACAGCTCATCAAGTGAGTTCACACTCAAGGCTATGTTCTACGTAAGTTTCCTCGTTCCATTCGTCTTGGCATACATTGTTTATGCTTGGAGAGCCATTGATAAGAAAGCTATCGACCGACAGGAAATAACAGAGGATGACCATGCTTATTAAGAAGTAAACGTATTTTTATATACAAATAACCATCAGAGGTGGGAGAGAATACCGATAATAAGGTATTTCTTCCACCTTGTTTTTTCCCCTTAAAGATAAAGGGAATAACGATATTGAGCGTCCCTCTGTGTACTATTCATCATTTTTATGTATCTTTGCAGGGCTCACAACCCTTTTTTGGGAAAGTGTAAGATGAACTAAAAGATAATGGCAATGAAGAAGGGATTAGTTCTTGAAGGAGGAGCCATGCGTGGGCTTTTTTCCGCTGGTGTAATAGATGTTCTCATGGAAAACAACCTATCGCCAGATGGCGTTATAGGTGTTTCTGCGGGTGCAGCCTTTGGTTGTAATATGAAGTCGAAACAGCCGGGACGTGTCATAAGGTATAATAAGAAGTTAGCACATGACTGGCGTTATGCCTCTTTCCGTTCGCTTCTTACGACTGGCGACTACTTCGGTGGCGAGTATGCCTCACCATTACATGCCTCGCAAATTAGACTATTTTGATGTCGAAACATTCCGTAATAACCCTATGGAGTTTTTGGGAGTTGTTTGTACGAACGTAGGCACTGGCAAGGCGGTATATAAGCGTTTAATGGAGGTCAACGACGCTTGTCTCGAATACATCCGAGCCTCGGCTTCGATGCCGATAGCCGCTCGCATTGTCACAATAGAGGGTAAGAAACTCTTAGATGGTGGTATTGCCGACTCCATCCCATTGCGTTTTTTCCAAGAGCAAGGCTACGATCGTAATCTTGTTGTGCTCACTCAACCAGCTAATTACGTAAAGAAACCAAACAAACTCATGCCTCTTATGCGCCTTTGGTTGCGTCGCCACCCTCGTATTATACGTGCTTTAGAACAGCGACATATCATGTATAACAATCAGTTAGAGTATGTTCGTCAAGAAGAGAAAAAGCCCAACACACTCGTCATACGACCTAAAAAGCCTCTGACCATAGGGCATATTTCACTGCAATCCAGACGACATGCAGGCTACATACGACCATGGAAGAGAGGTCGCCACAGAGCATTTGGAGGAGATAAAAGCATTCTTTTGCATACGAAGATAGTATCACAAAATAGAGGGACAGACGCCCTTGTCAGTCCGCATAAATACTATATTTGGGATAAAAAGGAATATGTTATTAGAGCGATATGTTCTTATGACTTTGTCTTTTAAACCATAGTTAGTGAGGCGGACAGACGAGGGCGTCTGTCCCTACTTTGTGGATATAGCTCCAGCAGTACAAACAACTCGTTTACTTGTCAACTATCAACTCACTCAACTCTACCTAATCATAATTTTTTGAATTATGAATTATGAATTTTGAATTGAGACAAAGCATCAGCTTCTGTGGAATCTCGTGTTCCTTTAGGAACTGTGTAACCTTCAGGCTTTCGTGCCATCTGCATATTCTGTGTTAAAAATGTCCCAGCAAAGAACTTGTTGAAGCTTTTCAACAACAGAACTAATCATAATTTTGAATTATGAACTTTGAATTTTGAATTAGAAAAAGGCTCCTTTTCTACTTTGCTCGTAACCAATCCGCTACGTTTCGGGCGTTTGTAAGAGCGGTAATCATCAAGTTCTATTTCCACCTCAGGCTCTTTCAGTTCACCTTCTGACGGTAGTTGGAACTTCATACTTAATGTTCAAGCCTCGTTCAATCCATTGGTTCTCATAATAAGTATGGATTCCAAGGATCTCACGAGTGTTCTCGTCCATCTCATTCTCAGCCGTTTTCGCACCTTCCTTCAACTCATTTCCATAGAGATCTTCCGTTCGGAAGAGTACAGGGAGGCTATTCACATTCACCATGTAAGTGGTATATGTGAATAAGAAATTCGAGTCTGTCTTTAAGTGAACGATACCCCCATCCACCAAGAAGTGGCGGTATCGGTTCATAAAGAACGTAGATGTCAAACGCTTGTGATAGTTCTTCATCTGTGGATCAGAGAAGGTTAACCATATTTCTTGCACCTCATTTGCATCGAAGAAGCGGTCGATTATCTCGATACTCGTGCGTAGGAACGCTACATTCGATAGCCCTTCCTCTAGTGCCTGCTTAGCTCCTGTATAGATGCGAGCACCCTTGATGTCAACACCAATGAAGTTGATGTCGGGATAAACACGCGCTAATCCGACGGTATATTCGCCCTTTCCGCATCCTAACTCAAGTACAATGGGGTTGTCGTTATGGAAGTATTGCTCCCTCCAATGCCCTTTCATATCAAAAGGAACCTCACTGATCACACCGAAGGGATACTGAAAGACGTTCTTAAACGTCTCCATCTCTGCAAATTTCTGTAGTTTACCTTTACTCATGCTGCAAAGTTACAACAAAAATAAAGAATGTTATGTCAGTTCGAGTAAATTCTTCTTTCCATCGCTCTTAATCGGTTGCCACTTATAGCACAAACCTTCAGCTATTGGCGATGAAAAGCCTTTCCTCCAACCCCTCTCCGAATGGCGAGGATCGAGGGGAGCATTGCCTGTAAATGAAGGAGGCGTTTCTTTGATGCAAGGAAAGGCTTTCTTCGATGGGAAGAGAGGCTTGTTTACTTTTGAAGAAAGGCTTTCTGCAGGAGGAAAGACTAAGCTAATGGAATACAAGGGTGTGTTTTGCAACTATGGATGTTTGTTGGTATCAGCAGAAAATAGTAACTTTGTGCCCGTTATTATGGAATAATTTATATTGAAACTAAACTTGAAATAAGATGATGGCACCACAAATAGAATATTCTGATAGAGAGGAACGACCTGAGTTCATACAAGACCGTTATCACTGTAAAGCCCCTTCTTGTGGGACGATGTGGCTTCGTGTGCTTTGCCAGATGGTGTACCTGCTGTAGAATACTTTGCCGATTATATTGATGGGAAGGTGGAGTATGTAAAGCTCGCAGCAAAGGTCTGGGACTATTAACGTCGTAACTTTGCAGGTGGATAGAAAAGTGGAGTTAACCTCCTTGAAGTAGCACCCTAAAAGGGGAAACTTCTATTGCATCAGCTCTTGATATTGGTGTCTTTTGGATACAAACCGCAGTTTATACCACAAAGATCCTTGTCCTGAAAGGGAAAGAATTACTCCAAAGTCGTAATTATAATGAGGAAAAGACAATGAATGACAGACAGACCAAGTCAGACACTGTGCGTGGTCGTATTCGTGGAGAGAGTTTTAAGGATAATTACGGTAGATAGATTCTCCCACTTTTTTCTACTGAGCCATAGCTTATTCAAAGTTTCTAACAATATTATAGTTTGTAGGTTTTATTTGAAGGAAAAGAGTATGTCATTAGACATATCTTTCTGTGATCCGCATGGGGCTCGAACCCATGACCCCAACATTAAAAGTGTTGTGCTCTACCAGCTGAGCTAGCGGATCTCCATTGCTCTTGTTAATTGCGGTTGCAAAGGTACTAAGTTTTTCTGAGCGTACCAAATAATTTGAGACATTTCTTTCTTTTAACCTTATTCATAGAGTTCTTTTATGCGTTTAGGCGTTTCCTTGGTAAGTGTCGATGGTAGACACATGTGGTGCGCAGCCTCCAATGAAAGCGTAGAAATGATGGAGAGAAAATGATGAGAGATTGATCTGATAAAATGAAAACCAATTTTACTGTCACTCCTGTCATTTAGTTTGGTGTTATAAGATTCTGTTTTACAGTTTGTTATGCGAAGTGTTAAAAGTGACAGCAACTATAATTAAAACTAAATTAAGGTATTTGTGGGTTAGAAAGATTATGTGATTGTAATTTATACTGTACTCAATTATTTTATGTAAGTTTGCACGTCTTGTTGAATATACATTCTATGAGTGATGTATGCTTGCATAATGATTAGGTAAAGATAACTTCATTGCAATGAAATATTTTCTTTTGAATGTTTTGTTAGTTCTTTGTGGTTGTAGCTCTTATGACTATAAAGTATCATCGCTACCAAGTAAAGAACTTTCCTATCAAGAATTACCAAAGGAAGTAAGGCTTCGCTTGTCATCAATTAAAGCCTTGCGACCCTTCAACGGGAGCGCTCCTTATAGTTGATTCTATAGATATTTTGAGGTATTCGTTAGAAGATGTAGCTACAATAACGGAACCTTGGATAGCCTTTATAAAGTTGACGGATAATAAAAAGGGATTGGTCTATAGGATAGAGCGGGATGTTCCTGAACCATTCATCATACTTGATGGTGCATTGTATATTCCCGATAGATATAATATACTCTGTGGTGATGAGATTCAAAGGGCGAAGTATATAAGGTATCAATTAGGTGATTATCTTCTTTAGTGTGTAACTTTAAAGAATGTAATAAGATTATCATATACAAAAAGGGGCGATATTAAAAGTATGGATTATTCAATCTTATTTAGTTATCTAGCCTCGCTAGTACTAATGGATTGCCATCCGTCGGACATAGATTATTATATTCTTACTTTTAATAGCTCCCTCTTGTAATCTTTTTAAATGCTAGTAAGCCTTACTATTAGTAAGCGAAGAGAGGATAAAGCCATCGTCTCGTTTACTTTCTCACGTACTCTCTTGATTACCTGCTCGTTCTCTGGATCAGCGAGAACCTCATCAATGAGTTCTGCAGTGAGTAACATCATGTCTTCCTTACATCCACGAGTTGTCACAGCTGCTGTTCCGAGACGCAAACCACTTGTCTGGAATGCTGAACGCTCATCGTATGGTACCTTGTTCTTATTGGCTGTGATATCAGCAGCAACAAGTGCCGTCTCTGCCACCTTTCCAGTAAGGTCTGGATATTTCTGACGTAGATCGAGCAACATAGAATGGTTATCCGTACCACCACTAACAATGCTGAAGCCCTTATCAACGAGTGCTTGTGCAAGAACAGAAGCGTTTTTCTTTACCTGCATTGCATATTCCTTCCAACTTGGAAGAAGGTTCTCACCGAAGCCAACAGCCTTTGCTGCAATGACATGCTCTAATGGTCCGCCCTGGTTACCAGGGAATACTGCAGAGTTGAAGAGCATTGACATTGGTTTTACAACGCCTTTCTTTGTGGTAAGTCCCCATGGATTCTCAAAGTCTTTACCCATTAGAATGACACCACCACGTGGTCCACGAAGTGTCTTATGGGTTGTTGTAGTAACGATATGGGCATACTTTACTGGGTTATCCAACAATCCTGCAGCAATGAGACCAGCAGGATGTGCCATGTCAATCATCAATAATGCACCTACTTTGTCAGCTATTTTGCGCATACGCTTATAGTCCCATTCACGGCTATAAGCTGATCCTCCACCAATAATTAGCTTTGGTTTATGTTCGAGAGCGAGCCTTTCCATCTCATCATAATCCACTCTTCCCGTCTCACGATTCAGTGTGTAACCAACGTGGTGATAAAGGATTCCAGATGTATTCACCTCACTTCCATGAGAGAGATGCCCTCCTTGGTCAAGGTCAAGACCCATAAATGTGTCACCAGGTTTTAGTACTGCGAGCAAAACAGCTTGGTTTGCTTGTGCGCCAGAGTGTGGCTGAACGTTGGCATACTCTGCTCCGAAGAGTTGTTTAACACGCTCAATAGCAAGTGTTTCAACCTGGTCAACCACTTGACATCCACCATAATAGCGTTTGCCGGGATAACCCTCTGCGTACTTGTTAGTGAGGTAAGAGCCCATAGCTTGCATTACTTCATCGCTAACAAAATTCTCAGATGCAATCAGCTCCATGCCTTTCAGCTGTCGCTTATGCTCCATCTCAATGAGGTCGAAAATTTCTTGATCTCTTCTCATGTGTATCAAAAGTTTTAAAGGAGTCCGTGTTTTTCTAGACGAACTCGGAGTTAGTAATATGCCGCAAATATACGAATTAATGTTCTAACATGCAAACGTATCAAAAAAAATAATGTATCTTTGCAGGCACAATCTCTTATTCTCTTGATTATTAAGGATAATCTTCTGATGAATAAAAGATTTGTTCTGATAATTAAACAACAATATATTATGAAACTGAAAGAGTTGTTTCAAGCCTACGAGTTTGATGAGATTTATCCACAAATAGGACTTATGTTTCCTAAAGGTAGGCATTTACGGAATGAGTTCCGTAATGCATACGACTTGTTATTAAGCATTAATCCTGTGTTATCAAAGAAGCAAATCCGGTATCAACTGATGGAAGATCCCGATACAAATGAGATGTTCTTTGGTGCTGACGACCATGATTTCAATGGTCCATGGATGTGTTATTAGGCAAGGAAGTGAAGAAAGAACCGAAAGTAGACCTAACGGATGAGGAGTTAGTGGCTAATTGTCTGCTTAATACAGTCCTCATTGGTCGTCATCCTCGCCCCTTTGATAAAGATTACCAAGCAATTATAAAATAAGTTGAGTGTGCCAAAAAGCAAATACTTTTGGCACACCCTCTCATCTATTGAAGTCACCCTCCCCAACTAGGCTTCCATTAGACACTCTCTCTCCCTCGGGAGAGGGGTTGAGGGTGAGGCTGTTTTTATCCAGCTACTGGTCCACCCTCTTCTTTATTCTCCTTTTCCGTCTTTCCTTTCTCCTCCTTTTTCTTTTCCTTATCTTCCTTCCACTCCTCCCAATAAATAGAATCAGATACTAGTGAGCGAGTGGCAACCTTGTTGCTCTGTGTGCGCGAAGTCTCGGGAATGAAACGAACACGGACGTTTTTTATTTGCTTTGCCGTCACCTCTTCAGGCTTCGTGATGCCCTTATCGGCGTTGATGGTGTAGTAAAACGTGCCCACGCCTTCCAGTTTCACCGTGCGACCTTCCGCCATAAAAGATGCCATTACACCACCTAAGTCCTTCAGTACAGCATACGTGTCGCCACGACTCACCGTCGAAATCAATGCCAATCGGTCAGCCACTTGATCGGTTGTTACGGGCTTCCCAACGGTTATCGCTTCTGGATACCATAGCCCTGTTAGCTTCTTTTTTACTTTCTTAAAAAATGCCATAATCTCAATGTTTTAAAGTTAGTGAATATAATATGTAAATTATTTTCTTATTCGAGTCACCCTCGGTATGGGACTGAGGGTACCTAAGTATCATACTTAGGGTACCTGAGTATCATACTTAGACCCCCTAAGTATCATACTTTGGTATGCCTATTTATAATCCCTTGATTATCAACCACTTACAAAGAGTCTATTTTTACCTCTTTGTCATGTTTTCGCATTAATTATCCCTAAAAATCCGAGAATGGCTGCGCTGTCGTACCGTAGAGGCGCGCGTCGGCACCCACGCCACGCGTATTACTATGGATAAACATGCGGTAACGCATAACCAGTGTACCCTGGACGACCACTGACGACCAATAAATGCCGATGCCATTAGAGTCGCCTGCAGATAACCATTAGTGTAGTGACCTAAAAGCGGGTAAGTAGAAATAATCACCGCGTCAGATGGAAAGAGGAGACCGGAACTGATACTACTATTGATATTAGCATGGGTTCTTTCTCATGTTGTACGTAAGTCGGTTGTACCGTCGGCAGATTTTTCGTGTCGTAATGACCTTTTGCTATTAACACAGACTTCTTTCAAACGCATGCCACCTTTATATAAATGACCCATAGTAGTCCATAATCATCTCCATCCCAACGAGGATCGCCGAACACGTCTGCAAGACAGCTCGTTAGCGTTGGGACAGTAGCGCAACATGCTGAGTAGCATCGAGGCGATCTGAACCTGCCGCCCGTTGTAGTAACGAGTCTGCTGTTGTTCTGGCGTAATTTAAGGATGTTACCGCTTAGTGTTGACTGACCTGTGTTTCTGATAAGTGACCAGTCCATTCGTAACCATACCAATACTGCTCCTGAGCATCCCACATAGTAATAATGGTCGCCGTCGTAATTTCTTTTACCTCAAGGTTGAAGTAGTCATATCGTAGTAGGTGTTTGAAGCATAAGCTGTAGAAGAAGTAACTTTGTGATAGTACCCACTACGTTAGTTAGCCGTCTCTTTCACCCAATAACGTACTCTTAAGGTATGAGTGCTCAGCTCTCAATCATAGTAAGCACCATCAGCAGTTACGCTGGCTGCACTGTTAGTCAGTGGGAAGCCGTGGATTCGCTCTCTCTCCACTTGTAGTCCAAGAGTTTGCTGCTTCCTGCTGAGCCTGTAAGGGCACCCGTGCTTGTGTTGACTGTATGGTTCGGCAATATCATTGTCAGGCCACCTCCACTTATGGTTAAGTAACAATCGTGGAGAATTGTGTTACTGTGTGTAGGCTGAAGACAAGATGCTTGCTGATGCTCTAATTCAAACTTAACTGTTGCTTGCCTGACACCTTTGTTGCAGTTGCTGATACCATAGTCGCTCGGCTGTGCCAGAAGTGCTCGGTATTGTCTGGGCGGTCTGCGCTGGGCGGTTGAGATAGTTACTGAGTTGCCGCTACTGTTCTTGCCCAAGTAATAAACCTTATAACTGCTACTTGCTGTAAACTTGCCTGGAACTTTATACTTAAAAGAAGCCACCTTGCTCGTTGGAGCGTTCGTGCTCTTCTTCAATACGCCATCGTCGTCCTTTACGTAGATATAGTCGCCTGCCTCCCAAAAGAAATTGCCACTGGGTGTAGTCCATTGAGGTGCGATCTTAGCCTCGTCACCTGCAACGAAAGTCGTGAGGTTCTTGTCGTTATCCTCATTGGGGTTCGTTGGGTTCTCGGCTACATCCTCATTAGCGCAGGAAGCAAATACTATCGCTATGCCAAACACGACTGCCAAAGACTTTAGTCGTGTGGTAAATGAATGTCGTTTCATTGTTTTCTTCATTGTTACTTTGTTCTCTTTGTTAATTACTCTGTTAGTCTTCCCATGATGGGTTTCTTCGTCTCGCCTTCATCTCCATGACGTCCTGAAGCCTTTTGCAGCATCTGATGATGGTGCCTCCATGATGTCCTGCCTGTGCTGGCTTGGGAAAGACGTATCCATCAAATAAATGGCTTCGTTGACTTGAATTATCGTACACGCTGGTGCAGAATAACTCTTTACTTGCTCTTTTTCTCATTACTTCATTGATTAAAATAGTTGTTATTTCGTTCCTTATTTTTGCTCTAAATCGAGTTCACAAAAGGGCATAAAAAGCGAACAAAGAAAACTCTTGAAGTCCTTTGTTTACAGGGTTACGGCACGCTTCGCGCGTGCGTATAGAGAAGAAAAATGTGTTATTGTACGCTAGGGTGCGGATAGGGGTGGTGTGTGTGTGTGTGTGTGTGTTAGCAAATTAGTTTGGATTGACCAAAGATAAAGTGAAAAAAGATGCAAAGAATCGAATAATTCTTTTGCAGTACTTCATTCACTTGATATGTCATTGCTAATTCTGTTTCACGGCAGCAAAGGTAAGAAGAATAAATTGAATGAGCAGATAAATGGAGCCTCACACTGCCCCCTCTCCGAATCAGCGGTCACTGACCAACGGGAGTAATAGAAGAAACATGTTTGCGAGAGGGTTTTACTAAGAGACTGTAGGGAATCTCTACTGAGAGGGAAAAACGTTGCTTTCACTTTTTATAACATGACGATGATTATACCTTATGATAGAGGCGCGCAATGTATTTACCGATTATGTCAAACTCAATATTCACGGTAGAACCAAGCCGAATATCGGCGAAGTTTGTATTCTCTTTGGTGTACGGAATAATAGCTACTTTAAAGCTATTATCTGTAGGCTCGCAAACGGTAAGGGACACACCATTGACAGTTATCGAACCTTTATCAACTGCCAAATAACCTCTTTGAGCCATTTCTGGGTTAAGAGGATATTCAAAAGTATAATAAGTACTTCCGTCAGCATCTTCCATATTAATGCACTTAGCCGTTTGATCAACGTGACCTTGAACTATATGACCATCTAAACGACCATTCATCAGCATTGAACGTTCAACATTAACTCGGTCTCCTACTTTAAGTAAGCCAAGATTTGAATGTTCGAGCGTCTCTTTCATCGCTGTTACAGTATAGGTGTCGCCTTCAAACTTAACAACCGTCAAGCAAACACTATTGTGAGCTACGCTCTGGTCTATCTTCAATTCTTTTGTAAATGAACAACGGAAAGTAAAATGGATATTTTCTTGCTCGTGTTCTATACGAACTAAAGTTGCCATTTCTTCTACAATACCTGAGAACATATAATTAATTCCTTTCTTTTCTCCATTGAAAGCTAGCTGTAGCAGTGGGAAACTAATATCCTTTACCATATAATATAAGGATAGCTATTTTCCGCATGGAGAGTTTAAGATTTAGTTAATAATCTATAGATATATAAAAAGGTGAGACTCCCATTTAGGAATCTCACCTCAATTCCCCTCATCTCGTGTGGGTGGAATATGGAAAGTCGTATCGATGATGTGATGAAAAGTCCGAGTATCAATGATAAGAGAGCTCCTCGTCTTTGTAATCCACTGACCTTGCGGCTTAGTCGCTAAATGCAATTTATGTGGCCCGCCATTAACAAAAAGAAGTCTTCTCGGGTTTTCTAATTTATTTGATGACTATCCCAATCGAATCGATACGACTAAATCTGTATCCTTTCGGCATGCAAAGTTAGTGTAAAGTTCTTTATCATCCAAACATTTTGCAATTTAAATATTTTCTCTTCAGAGAGACAAAACATATTACATTGATACTTTTTATCCCTATTAATGTATCTTGTAATATCTCACTAAGCGTTGGATGAATATGAATGATATCACATATTTCTTCTAACTTTATATCACGATTCATGAGTGCAGAAAGCTCTTGAATGAGATCAGCAGAATGGCTTCCATACGCATGTCCTCCAAGGATTAATCCATCTTCACCTATCAGGATTTTAATCATTCCTTCTGTTTCATCCATACTTAACGCTTTACCATTTGAACGATAAAAGCCTTTTCGTGTAGTATACGGAATCCCAGCTTCTTTACATTGATCTTCCGTCTTACCGACACTGGCTGCTTCTGGATAAGTAAAGATTGCAGATGGCATAATGTCAAGACGAATATTATCTTGTTTGCCTATAATGTGATTAACAGCACGGAATCCTTGGAAAGTAGCGGCATGCGCTAACATTTGACGAGCATTTACATCACCTATGGCATAAACACCCTTGATGTTCGTCTCCATATTATCATTAACAGGGATACCTTTTGGTGAAAACTCAATATTTGTTGAGTCTAATCCCACATCCATTACATTCGGCTGTCTACCCGTAGCAATAAGAACTAGATCTGCTTTCTATCTTAAATTCCTTATCTTTTTTACGGAATATAACCATTGTTCCGAGATTATCTCCTCTGTCGGATATATAATTTCTTCAACAGCACTTTGCATATAGAATGTCACACCTCTCTTTCAAGTGTTTTTCTTAAGCGTTTTTGCAATATCACTATCAATAGGAGGTAGACATTCCTTCATAAACTCAACAACAGTTACTTGACTTCCGAAAGCAGCGAAAGCAGAAGCGAACTCCATTCCGATAACTCCAGCACCAATTATAACAAGCTTTTCTGGTAATTTCTCAATAGAAAGAAGTTCTGTAGAAGTAACAACCGTGCGCTTAAACTTTGGACTATTTAAATAATCTTCCTATTAATAAAAGGTGGGAGCTTTTGCTTGAGATCCAGTTGCTATAATAATATTCTTTGCTTCTATCTGTTTTCCACCTACTTCTACTATATAATCAGACACAAAATGTGCTTCACCTTTTATCAAAGTGATATTGTGCTGATCTAATAAGGAGCCAATCCCTTCTCTAAGTTGGTTAGTACGCCTTCTTTTCTCTCTATCACCTTTCTTTGAAATCAAGTGAAGGAAGCGAACCAATGGAAGAAAGAGCAGTAAGGCGAACCTCAGCATCATGTGCAAGACATTTCGTAGGAATACATCCCGCATTGAGACAAGTTCCGCCTAGTTGTCCTTTTCTCTATAATAGTTACTTGAAGACCATTCTTAGCTGCGTAAGAGGCGGTTCGGTAACCACCAGGTCCCGAACCAATAATCAATAAATCTGTTTTATCCATATAAATCCTTATTAAATAGATTTATTATATTCAATATAGACTTTTCACAAAGCACAAATTAAGATTCTTCCCCTTATCATTAACAAGTTGTTGATAGGTCAAGATAGGATGCTTTGCAGCAAAGACATCATCCACACGTCCAATAGGAGTATTGTGTGGAGCTTCTCTTAATAGATCTGGAGTATCTATAGCTTCCTTAGCAATAAGATGCATTGTCTTAATGAATCCATCTATAGTTTCTTTACTTTCATTCTCTGTTGGTTCAATCATCATAGCCTCATGGAACAAAAGTGGAAAGTAAATTGTTGGAGCATGATATCCATAATCAAGAAGACGCTTAGCCACATCCATTGTAGTAATACCAGTACTTTTGTCTTTTCAAACCATCGAATACAAATTCATGTTTGCACAACATATCAATAGGAAGTTCATAATCATCTTTCAGACATTCCTTTATGTAATTAGCGTTCAATGTCGCTAACAAACCTACCTCTTTAAAATGATCCTTACCCATTGTAAGTATATATGTATAGGCACGAAGAATCACGAGGAAATTACCCAAATAACCTCCAACATGAATATCTCCAACACTATTTTCTTCCTTCTTTCCAGCTCTCTCTATATAAAAACCATTCTCATTCTTGCATACGTGAGGTTTAGGAAGGAATGGGATTAACTTCTCACAAACACCAACAGGACCAGAACCAGGACCACCGCCTCCATGAGGAGTTGAGAAAGTTTTGTGCAGATTAAGATGGATCACATCAAATCCCATATCGCCAGGACGAGCAATTCCTAATAAAGGATTGAGATTAGCACCATCATAATATAGTAATCCGCCACAATCATGAACTAAACGTGCTATTTCGGGAATATCCTTTTCAAACAATCCAAGAGTATTAGGATTGGTCATCATCATACCCGCAATATCATCTCCTAATAATTTCTTTAGGTCATTGACATCTACAAGTCCATCTTCTGTACTTTTCACTTCAACAACTTCAAGTCCACATACCGCTGCAGAAGCAGGGTTTGTTCCATGGGCAGAATCTGGTACGATAACTTTTTTGCGCTTAGTATCTCCACGTTGGAGATGATATGAAGAAATGATCATCAGACCCGTCAACTCTCCATGCGCACCTGCATAAGGATTGAGCGTGACATCAGCCATACCCGTAATTGAGCTAATGCACGCTGAATATTATATTCAACTTCCAAAGCACCTTGCACTGTTTCTATCGGTTGGTGAGGATGAATTCCCGTAAAAGAAGGCATTGAAGCGATTTCTTCATTAATCGTTGGATTGTACTTCATGGTACATGAACCAAGAGGATAAAAGCCATTATCAACTCCGAAGTTATTTCCACTATGATTTGTATAATGCCTTACAACCGTAAGCTCATCACATTCTGGTAATTCTGCATCCTTTGCTCGTTTACATGATGATGGTAGAGTATGATTTCCAAAACTATTTTCTGGTAAGCTATAAGCACGTCTGCCAGGATGGGATAATTCAAATATCAGATTTCCATATAACTTGTTATTCATCGCAACTTATAATTTAAGACATTGTATAATTAGAATAATTCAATAAAGGAATCAACCTCATCCTTGGTACGCTTTTCAGTAACAGCAATAAGAAGCTTTATTATCATCAACTTTAATACCCGGAAGGAAGCCTTTCTTTATCGCCTTTTTCAAAGAAAGCATCTCGATTTTCCATTTCTATAAGGAACTCATTAAAGAACTCTCTATTGTAAACTAACTTAGCTTTACCTGTACTAACAAGTTTTTCACATAGATAATGAGCAGCATCGTAACTTAATTGTGCAGCTTCTTTAATCCCCTCTTTACCCATAAGTCCCATGTAAATCGTAGCATACAATGCCATCAAACTTTGATTTGAACAGATATTTGATGTTGCTTTCTGGCGACGAATATGCTGTTCGCGTGCTTGTAAGGTAAGCACAAATACACGCTGTCCACGATTATCACGTGTCTGACCAACAATACGTCCTGGGAGTTTACGCATAAGCTTCTGAGTAGAACATATAACCAGCGTAAGGACCACCAAAGCTCATTGGCAAACCGAGGCTTTGAATATCGCCAACAGCAATATCTGCCCCCCATTCACCTGGAGTCTTTAGCAAAGCAAGGTCAGCGGCTACACTATTAATAATAAACATAGCCTTCTTTTCATGGCAAGCATCAGCAAAACCTGTAAAATCTTCTATGATTCCATAGCGATTAGGCTGTTGAACGATAACGCCAGCAATACCACCTTCACCTAATCCCTTCTTTACTTCGTCTAAAGTGGTAGCACCTTCTGCAGTTTCAATAGCTTTCAATTTAACACCATGGAAGAACGCATAAGTCTTTAGCACCGCAATGATATTCTCATTCAATGCTCCGGAATAAAGAATAGTATCAGCCTTTTTACTATTATTAAAAGCTACCATCATTGCTTCAGCCGTAGCGGTTGTGCCCTCATACATTGAAGCATTGGCGATATCCATACCTGTTAACTCTGCCATCATACTTTTGGAATTCGAAGATATAATGGAGGGTTCCCTGAGAAATCTCTGCTTGATAGGGGTATAAGATGTGAGAAATTCCGAGCGACTTACGATATTTGCGATTGCACTTTGGGCTATAATGATCATAAACCCACCACCAGCAAAGCAGGTAAGCATATCATTTTTACCGAGTTTATCAAAAGCACGAATCTCTAATTCGCTCATTGTATTCGGAATATCATATTCACCTTTAAAGCGGATCTCTTCTGGTATTTCCGAATAAAGCTTATCAAGATCCTTGAAGCCGATCTCGATCAAGCATTTGCCGAATTTCTTCATTTGTATGAGGTAAAAACTTATGGTTCATTTTCGTATAGAGTTGTTTAGGTATATGATAAAAGAGAAACAAATAGCAGGAGTATAATAAATAAGGATGTAATAGGACAAACAAACCTTATTTTACCCCCTTTTATTGCTTTTAAGATTCTGAACAGAACTCCTCGTAACCTTGGGCATCCATAAGATCTTTCAATTCTGAAGTATCAGAAAACTCAACCTTGATAATCCAATTCTCGAAAGCGTCCTTATTAAGCAATCCCGGTTCATCCTCTAATGCCTCATTTATCTCTAAGACTTTTCCGGACACAGGAGCTTTTAGGTCGGAAGCTGCTTTGACGCTCTCAATTGCTCCAAAGTCTTCACCAACTTCGATATCATCATCCACTTCAGGCATATCTACATAAACAATATTACCTAATGCGTGCTGTGCATAATCCGTGATACCGATATAGCCAACATTACCACTTACTTTCACAAACTCGTGTGACTCTGAATAATAGAGTCCCTCAATTACTTTTTAGCCATAATAAAATTATTTTTAGGTTTTTAATTCGAATAATATGTTATAACAGCACTACTTTTTGTAATGCTTATCATAGAATTTCTTTTTGACGACTATTCCTGGGAACGACTTTTTACGGATCTGTATCTCAAGTTTATCACCCATCTGAACAGAAGCATCAACCAATGCAACCGCACAGCTCTTTGGTGTTGAGATTAGACGATAGCCAGTTGTGACAACTCCTACCTCTTTTTCCATCTTTCATCACCTTATATCCATGACGTGGAATAGCATTTCCTTCAAGAACAATACCACGAAGACGCTGACTAACACCTTCTGCTTTTTTTGCTTTTGAAGGCATCTTTTCCGATAAATTCTTCCTTGTCCAACTTAACGAACATAGATAAACCTGCCATTACTGGAGATATTTTATCGGATAATTCATTACCATATAAAGGTAAACCAACCTCAAATCTCAATGTATCACGACATCCAAGACCACAAGGAGTAATACCTGCTGCGATGAGTTTATCCCACGCTTCATTAATATACTTAGGAGAACCATAGATCTCAAAGCCATCTTCTCCCGTGTAACTCTGTGAGAAACGATGATTACCTCGCCATCCGTCTTGACTTGCCGTACTTCATAGAAGTTCAAATCCTTGGTACTTATCCCTAAAACGCTTTCTATTCTCGCCTCTGCTTCGGGACCTTGTAGAGCAAGTTGACCATAGTTTTCACTCTTATTCTTAATAACTACGTCGAATCCGGCAGCATCTATCCACGCTATATCCTTTATTCTATATTAGAAGCATTGATTGTCATCAAAACACCTGATCTTCCAGCTTTACTAGATACAAGTATCATCAACAACTCCACCATCAGGATAACATCATGCCATATAAAAACCTTGCTAGCAGGTAGCCCCTCACATCATCTGTAAAGATGTGATTGATATTTCTCGGCTTCCGACCCAGTAACGAGTACTTCTCCCATGTGAGAAACATCAAAGACCCACAATGCCCGCGTACAGCATTATGCTCTTCCGTAATGCCCGAATACTGAATTGGCATGTCAAAACCAGCAAATGGTAGCGATGAGTGCGCCTAACTCAACATGTTTGTCATATAGACAGGTTCTTTTTGTTATTCATATTTGTTTAGGTTTAATTTGTTCTTCTAAATGATAAATTGCGGATTTAGGTTCCATCTTATGGACTGCGCAAATATACGAATTAATTAAATTATCCCACAAAACTTGCTTTATTAAAACTATGTTAACAAAGCTAAAGTATAAATAAGGACGTTATATCTCCTTGAGAATAAAGATAGTCTATTATTAATTTGTACTTTTGCACCTCACATTTTTGAAGTTTAGGATAGGCTTATGAAGAAATTACAGCAAACATTTATACTAATTACTTGTATCATTGTGATTGCAGTTGCAGCTGCACAACGTGATGGCAAAAATATGGGGTGAACAATTATCTAATAACACGACAACGACCAATCAAATTGATACGCTTCGCACATTGGATGATGGTACGATTATTATCAATACAACTTATCTTGCAAAAGATGTAAAAAGGATTTGGTGGTACAGTTCCGCTGAATATATATATAAAGAATGGTAAAATTGAGAAGGTTGAGGCATTAAAGAACTCAGAATCTCCCGATTTCTTCCAAGAGGCAAGTGCATTACTAACTCGTTGGAATGGTAAAACTACCGAACAAGCTCTCGCAATGAAAGTAGACGGTGTGAGCGGAGCAACTTTCTCTTCCCGTGGAATCATAGGTAATATGAAAGCGGGCTTAGTATATGCTTCCAAGAAAGCGCAGCAGCCTTCAATTTTTGAAAAGATGGATTTGCGTGCAAAGTCGCTTATCGGTCTGTTAGTCGTCCTAATGGCTGCTATAATCCCTCTATTCGTAAAGAAGAAACGCTATCGCATTCTCCAACTTTCATTGAATGTTGTCGTTCTGGGACTATGGGGCGGAACCTTTATTTTCATGGTCGGTTCTTGTTGGATTCATGTCAGGCGGCATCAACTTTTGGATATCATTCGTTCCAATAGTTATGCTCATTACAGCTTTCATCTACCCTCTTTTCGGTAAGAAAAATTATTACTGTTCGAATGTTTGTCCCTACGGAGCAGCCCAAGAGTTAGTTGGAATGACCAATCATCATAAATGGAAGATGAGCAAACGATTAGTGCAGAACTTAGAACACTTCCGTAAAATATTATTCTGGGTTCTAATGATTCTGATGTTAGCAGGCGTATGGTCGAAGTGGATGGACTATGAATTGTTCGTAGCCTTCATATTCCAATCAACAAATTGGGTGGTGATTCTCATCGCAATCCTATTCCTCGTATTGGCAATCTTCGTACCGCGTCCTTACTGCCGCTTTGTTTGTCCGATGGGAAGCCTATTCAAACTTTCGTCAACATCATCAGTAAAGAAGCTGATTTAATCTATCAATCTCGGCTGGCAAGTGGTAAGAATTGTCAGTCGAGTTCTATCGGATCTTATCACCACCATAGGAGGATTTTCTCGAATGTATATTCTAATATTTTGTAATAGAATATTGCTAATTGCAAGCCTCTAATTGCGTTTTTTTCGATCAAACCCTTATTCTCATCCAAATACGCGAATTTTGAGCGATTTTTGATGTGTGATTTTAATTGCTTGATATATAGGAAGTTACAAAAAACACGCTTACTTTTGAGAGAAAAATCCTATCGTTTTAGGCAAAAAGTACCATCGTTTTGACCAAAAAGTACTATCGTTTTAGCAAAAACGTAGGTACATTTTACTAAAAACGTATATACATTTCACCAAAAACGTATATACATTTCATCAAAAACGTATATACGATTTCATCAAAAACGTATATACGTTTCACTAAAAACTCAATATACGTTTCTAAAAAGCTCTATAAATGCTTTCAAAAACTCTAGATTGAGCAATGTAAAATATATTTCCATTCAAATGATCCGTATGAAAACAAAGAAAAGGGTGTTAATTTCCCACATCATTCTATACGTCTGTAAGAATCGATTATTATTCGGTATCCGCCTTACAATGGAGGAAATACAAAACTTGGGGTAGAAATAGCAAGAAATATTGCAATAGCTAACGATTTTCTCGATATATTTACCTAATTTTGCGTCAAAATAAAGCTATATGACAGAGGAATTTCAGATACGCGTCTTACCGCAAGTGGCATATAACGAGGCTAATTTGAAGGCATACATTGCTCAAGAGAAGGATTGGATCAGCGAACAATCTATCGAGTAAGTGGTTCTGAAGCGATCAATTGATGCGCGCCATCGTGATATTTATGTGAATCTGAAGGTACGTATTTATGTGAATGAGTTTCCACAGGACGATGCATATACGAAGACCGACTATCAAGATGTTAGCAATAAGCCTTCTGTTATTGTTGTAGGAGAGGGACCTGGCGGCTTGTTTGCTTTTTTAAAAACTCATTGAATTAGGCTTGCGTCCCTGTCATTCTTGAACGAGGAAAGAATGTGGCGATCGTGAGTTGGATATAGCTTTTAATTAAGAAAATCACAGGAAGTAGATTCTGAATCTAACTATTGTTTTTGGTGGAAGGTGGTGCTGGTGCTTATTCGGATGGTAAGTTATATACACGCAGTAAGAAAGCGCGGTCCCGTTGATAAGATTCTGAATGTATTTTTGCCAACATGGTGCGTCAACGTCTATCCTGCAGATGCTCACCCACATATCGGAACAGATAAGCTCCCACGTGTGATTGAGAATATGCGAAATACTATTCTTAATTGTGGTGGCGAGGTGCATTTCCAAACGAAAATGACTTCTCTTATATTAGATGGCGACAAGGTTATCGGTGTAAAAGCTATTGATAATCATCGCAGTGCTTTAAGTGTTACTCGTGAGTTTTATGGTCCCTGTTATCCTTACTACTGGGCATTCTGCCCGCGATGTTTATCGTTATCTTGCGGAAGCTAATATTGAAATGGGCAAAAGGTATTGCCGTTGGCGTTCGTCTTGAACATCCGTCTCATCTGATTGACCAGATCCAGTATCATAATAAGAATGGTAAAGGGAAATATCTCCCAACAGCCGAGTATTCTTTCGTTACACAAGCACAGGGGCGTGGGGTTTATTCTTTCTGTATGTGTCCCGGTGGCTTCGTTATTCCTTCAGCAACTGGTCCTGAACAGATGGTAACGAATGGTATGAGTCCAGCCAATCGCGGTACACAATGGTCTAATTCTGGTATGGTCGTTCAGCTTAATCCAGAAGATGTTGAAGGTGACGACTTACTACGTATCATGCACTATCAAGAGAAACTTGAGCATGATACATGGCAACAGGGTAATCGAAAGCAAACAGCTCCTGCACAACGCATGGCTGATTTTGTGAATAATCGCTTATCATACGATCTTCCAAAATCGAGTTATGCGCCTGGACTTATCTCTAGTCCGCTCCATTTCTGGATGCCATCGTTCATTACCAAACGACTCCAAGAAGCCTTCAAAACATTTGGAAAGCAGGCACATGGCTTCTTAACAAATGAAGCAGTAATGATTGCTTCCGAAACACGAACCAGTTCACCCGTTCGCATTTTACGTGATCGTGAAAAGCTCATGCACATTCGACTTGCAGGTCTCTTCCCTTGTGCCGAGGGCGAGGATATGCTGGGGTATTGTCAGTGCAGGTATTGATGGCGAACGTTGTGCAGAAATGGCGGCTGCCTGATCTTGAACAGATATAGAAAGAACATCTACTTACATTAACCGTCCTTTTCCTTTTGAGGAGGCTGGGTGGAATCTACGGAGATACCTATAAATAAGGGATGGGAACATTATCTGTTTCCATCCCTAACTTTTTCTATAACGTTTGATATTCTCTTGAATAACGGAGCATCTGCTCTGTATAACCTTCAGAATAGTCTACAACGATGTCAATGGTATTACCTTTTTCATCAAGAACAGGCTTCAAAACAGGATTGATAAAGCCTTTATACGGGGCAATATTTCAATCGCTTGTATCGTCGGAGCACCTCTTCATGGAGGTGAGCATCCAATTGGATGGCATAACGCTCAACCAGCTTTCGAGCCGCTTCAAAGTCGCCTTCGCTCTTAATACGCTGTATCTCGGCTAATTCGTGTGCAGAAGATACGGCGCAAAGCTGCATAGTCATTGATTTGAACATAGGTCTTCTCCTCACCAGTAGTTGCATCTTTGCGTGTGACCAGCTCGATTACCTTATCCGCTTTACCTATTTCCATTGCCCATTGAGCAATGAGTGCTCGGTTCTGCATGTGGGACTCCTCTATCTGTTTACCAGGCTTAATGCGTACCTGCTGAGTAAGTAGTCCGTTCATCATATAGCCATAATACTGGGCTTTGTAGGCCTCTTTGTCATCGAGTAAACCAAGTTCAATGAGCTTATCATCGGCTATATAATAGAGTCCGAAGAGGTCGGCACGAGCTTCCTCAATGGTGTTTCCGTAATTCTTCAGCGCATCTGGATCGGTTCCAGGGAGCAGTCTACCACTTCCGTGACCAAGACATTCATGCAAATCGGTGTGTAAGTTGTCCGTCTTATCAGCATATTTATCCATCAATTTGCGGGTCTCTTCATCGATAACGAACTCCTCTCTGAATCCGTTACCCTTAGCTGCCATATCATAAGCATGCGTCAGATTGGAGATCGTAACACTCTTAGAACCATGCTCCGCACGTATCCAATCGGCATTGGGGAGATTGATTCCAATAGCTGAAGCAGGGTACTCGTCACCACCAAGCATGGCTGCACAAATGACGTTCGCAGTGACTCCCTTCACCTTTGCCTTGCGGAAAATAGGATTAACGGGGGAATGATCTTCAAACCACTGGGCATTTGTTGAGATTGTTTGTGTGCGATGCGTTGCTTCAAGATCCTTGTATTCTACAATGCCTTCCCATGATCCTTTTAGTCCCATGGGGTCTCCATACACTTCAATAAAACCGTTGATAAAATCAATGCGACCGTCTTGCTCTTTAAGCCACTCTATCGAGTAAGCATCAAAGTCACGCAGGTCTCCTGTAATATAATAATGTATAAGCAGACTTATGACACGGCGTTGTTGATCATTCTCAGCATAAGTCTTTGCACGTTCCAACCAATAGACGATCTTCTCAATGGCTGCTCCATACTTGCCAGATAGCTTCCATACGTCTTCACGAATGACACCATTCTCTTTTATAAGGGTCGAATTTAGACCATAGGAGGGCGCACCATACAGGTGTGGAGAGGTCTGTTCAACAGACAAACTATCGCTAACAGACATCTTATTATTAACATCATCCAGCTTCATTTGGGCATAGAACGCCTCTACTTCATGCTGATTTACACCTTCATAGAAGTTACATGCAGATGCTTGAACTATATCAATACCATCCGACTTATCCACCCGCTTGGGCAAAACCGTAGGGTCAAAGATAATCGGGCAAAGCTCATCAAGCATGGCTTCAACGCTTTCGCCTTCTTTAAGTGGAAGCAACTTTGGATCAACACTCAATGTAGCTTCACGCAAAAAGTCCTCAGAGAATAAAGGAACAAACTTGTCACAAGCATAATGATGGTATATACCATTGGCAAACCACACCTGCTTCAAATATTGTTCTAAGCCTTGAAATTCATCCTCAAGTTTGTTTCTTTGCTTAAAAAATCTATCACTCTGACCATCAAAATTACCTTTCCAACCAGAGAGTTTATCCTTTTGAGCATATACGAAAATAGTCTCCAACATCTTTCGGATGCGGAGATTATACTTTTCCAAACTGGTCAAACGTAATGTCACGTCCAAATAGTGTCGCCTTAGAGAGGCAATAAATGAGTTGCTTCTGATTGAGTGTCAGTGTTCTAAACTCGGGTAGCCGATACCTTAACATTTGTATATCGGCAAAATGTTCACCTATATAATTAAATTCTTCTTCTGCTTTTTCAATCATAGACTTAATGATATACTTGCCACCGATTACTTCCTTAGTGGCTTCTTTAATCGCATCTCTTCTGAAGGATGTTGTGATAGATGACGCATTTTATAGTCACGTGGAGTCACACCATTAATACGATAGAATGATGCATAGAAAAGACTGTCTATTAGAGAAGCCAACCATGTCACTGATATCCTCCATATTGAGATCCTGATAGCGTTTGTCAACTAGTAAGGCCATTGCTTCCTCGATTCGGAACTTGTTAACGAACGATGTATAGTTCATGTGAAACCTTACATTTACTACTGCAGAGATGTAACGCGTGTTAGTTCCTAAGTCCTCAGCCAGTTGTTTCGCAGAATAATTCTTATCTTTGTAACGCTGCTGGATTAGAATGATATTCAGAATTTTCTCCTTAAGTTCATCCATCAATTGCGGACTTACCAAACTACGGTACGCTGACCATCTTCTCCCTTTTTCAGTTAAATTATACTTAGCCATAACCGTGGATTTTTAGTTACCAATATGTTATTACAATGCAAATATAGCATAATAAATTAATATTGTCAAGTGCTATGTATAATTTTTAATATCTGTTAGTTGTTGTTTTTCCGATTACCATAATTGTCCCTTCATTTGTAAAGAGCTAAATATTTACATGCGTATAACTCATACCTTTTGTATAATAGGACTTTTATCTTTATCCTTGTTAATGTTCTTTTTTTACACTTAACAAGTCTTATACAGGATATTAGGAACGATTAACATTTAATATACTTTAACCTTGCAAAGTCACAAATGTTACCTTATAGCCATGATTTAGTCTATATTTTTGCAACCGAAAACGAAATTAAAAACATTACATAGAAATAATTTAAAATGGCAGAGAACAAGATGTTTTGTTTCCAATGTCAGGAAACAGCAAAAAGGCACAGGATGTACTATTCAAGGTGTATGTGGCAAAAAGGCAGATACAAGTCGTTGGCAAGATTTATTACTCGCAGTGACTCGTGGTATTGGAACTATCGCTGATTCACTTCGCAAAGCAGGTGTTGAGACAAGTCAGGAAGTAGGTGACTATATCGTTGACTCACTCTTCGTTACCATCACCAATGCTAACTTCGATGACCAAGCAATATTAGCTAAAGTGGATAAGGGTGTACAATTGAAACGTGAGTTACTCGATCTTGCGGCTTCAAAGAATGTTACCCTCCCTGATTACCAAGAGATTAAGTGGGGTGGAGAAAAGGCTGATTATGAAGCTGAAGGAAATCGAGAAGGAGTGTTACGTACCGAGAATGAAGACCTTCGTTCACTAAAGGAATTGACCGTATTAGGCTTGAAAGGAATGGCTGCATATTATGAGCATGCATCACGCCTCGACGAACGCAACGATGAGATCATCGCCTTTATGGAGAAGGCATTAGGCATTGTTTCCAACCCAAACGCTGATATGGAAACCTTGCTCGCAACCGTTATGGAGACTGGTAAATATGGTGTTGATGCGATGGCTCTACTCGATAAGGCAAACACACAGGCATATGGTAATCCAGAGTTGACAAAGGTTAACATCGGTACTGGTAATCGTCCTGGAATCCTCATTTCTGGTCACGACTTGAAGGATATTGAGCAATTGTTGGAGCAGACAGAGGGTACTGGTATCGACGTTTACACCCATGGTGAAATGTTGCCAGCACACTATTATCCACAGTTGAAGAAGTACAAGCATCTTGTTGGTAACTATGGTAACGCATGGTGGAAACAGAAGGAAGAATTCGAGACCTTCAATGGTCCTATTGTCTTCACAACGAACTGTATCGTTCCTCCTTCACCAAAGGCAAAGCTACAAGGATCGCGTCTTCACAACCAATGCAACAGGTTATCCAGGTTGGAAACATATCACTGCTGATGCAAACGGACACAAAGATTTCTCTGAAGTTATCGAGATTGCCAAAACTTGTAAAGCACCAACAGCTATTGAGCAAGGCGAGATTATCGGTGGATTCGCACATGCACAAGTATTCGCACTTGCCGATAAGGTCGTTGATGCTGTAAAGTCTGGTGCTATTCGCAAGTTCATTGTTATGAGTGGTTGTGATGGTCGTATGAAGAGCCGCGACTACTATCGTGACTTCGCAAGTCGCCTTCCAAAGGACACAGTTATCTTAACCAGTGGTTGTGCAAAGTTCAAGTATAACAAGCTAAACCTTGGTGACATCAATGGTATTCCACGTGTATTGGATGCTGGTCAATGTAATGACTCTTATTCATGGGCAGTCGTAGCTATGAAGCTAAAAGAGATTTTCGGCGCTAACGATATCAATGATCTTCCAATCGAATTCAATATTGCATGGTATGAGCAGAAGGCTGTTATCGTTCTCTTAGCCTTACTCCATCTCGGTATAAAGAACATCCATATCGGACCAACGTTGCCAGCTTTCGTTTCACCAAACGTACTGAAAAGTATTGGTAGAAAACTTCGGTCTCGGTGGTATTACAACTGTTGAAGAGGATCTCAAGACAATGGTTGGGTAAGCTGTCTACCTTATATAATAGATGACTATAAGAGGTGCGTTCAAAAACAAAGCGCACCCTCTTTGTGAATCGAAGTTACTATTTTTCTCTCTTTTCCTTGCTCCTTTAATTTATTCTTCTTACCTTTGCCGCCATGAAACGATTAGCAATGACATATCAAGTGAATGACGTACTGCAAAGAATTATCGATTCTTTGCATCTTTTTGCACTTATCTTTGGTCAATCAAATAATTTGCTAACACACACACACACATATGCGCACCTAGCGTACTAATAACACATTTTTTCTTCTCGCATACGCGCGCGCGAAGCGTGCCGTAACCCCTGTAAACAAAGGACTTCTAGGAGTTTCCTTTGTTCGCTTTTTTATGCCCTTTTGTGAACTCCGTTTAGAGCAAAATAAGAACGAAATAACAGCTATTTTAATCAATAAAGTTATGAGAAAAGAACAAACTAAGAGGGATTATTCTGCACCTAGTTGCATGATAATCCAAATAAACGAGACCACTAATTTGATGGACACGTCTTTCCCAAGTCAGCACAGACCAGGTCATCATGGCGGCACTATTTCAAGTGCAAAGGCTTCAATGTCATGGGATGAAGACGAGGACGAAGACGAAGAGAACCCATCATGGGAAGACTAACAGCGAGTAATTAACAAAACGAACAAAGTAACAATGAAGAAAACAATGAGACAACATTCATTTACCACACGACTAAAGTCTTTGGCAGTCGTGTTTGGCATAGCAATGATATTTGCTTCCTGCGCTAACGAGGACGTGGCACAGAACCCCACGAACCCAAATGAGGATAACGACAAGAACCTCACAACCTTTGTTGCAGGCGACGAGACAAAGACCCGCACATCAATGGATTATAACAGTAGTGATTTCTCTTGGGAAGCAGGCGACTATATCTACGTAAAGGACGATGATGACGTATTGCAGAAGAGCACGAATGCTCCAACGAGCAAGGTGGCTGCTTTTAAGTATAAAGTTCCAGGCAAGTTTACAGCAAGTAGCAGTTATAAGGTTTATTACTTGGGTAGAACAGTAGCAGCAACTCAGTGCTATCTCCACTGCCCAGAGCCAGACAGCTCAGACAATACCGAGCACTTCGGCACAGTCTGGCGACTATGGTACTGCAACGGCAAACAAGGTGACAGTAAGAACAGTTTCAGTTCGACGTTGAGCATCAGCCAGCTTACCTTGTCTTTCCAGCCCTACACAAGTAACACAATTCTGCAGAACTGTTACTCAACCAAGGTAGAAGTAACCTCTGACAATGATATTGCAGAGACTATACAGTCAACACAAGCACGGATGACCCTGGACGCTTCAGCATGGTGGCAAGCAAGATAGTCTTGACAACAAAACGGGTGGTAGCAATCCAAACGGCTTTCCCACTGACTAACAGCTCAGCCAGCGTAACTACTAACGGTGCTTACATGGTGATTAAGCCTGGAACTCATACTCTTAAAAGGGTACGTTACTGGGTAAAAGACGTAGCTACCAATGTAGAAGGGTACTATTACGAGGCCTTTCCTGCTACTGCTTACGCTTCTAACACTTACTACGACGTGACCGCCTAACCTTGACGTAAAGAACGTGATTACGACTACACATACTATATGTGGGATGCGCAGCAGAGTATTGGTCGGGTTACGATGGACAAAGACTGCTCAGGCCAGGCAGCCAACCCTCAATGTAACAGCTCCTAAACTACGCCCGAGTCAACAGCGACTCACGTTAGTACAACGAGAGTTACACGGTACGGAGCAACTCAGCAACCCACCTCATGTAAAGACCTTCCCAACGTTAACGAGATGACTGGTACGCTGACGATAGGTGATCCCCGTTGGGACGCAGACGAACTATGGACTACCATGGGGTCATCTTATACAGAGGTGGCATGTGGTTTAAGAAGAAGGCATAAATAAGCGGTTTCAACGCTAACACCCGTAGACGGAACTGATTGGCGTACAAATGGAAACGAGTAACAGCTGGACTGCGTATCTAGACTCTCCTTCCGCAGCCGATGCAAACAAATACTTTCTACCTGCCCGCCTTGGGTTACTACGACTCTGGGTCAGTTTGAGCGACGTTGGCAACCACGGCTGCTATTGGTCGTCATAGTGCTACCCTGGTACAGTGACGGCGCGTACTACCCTCGTTCTGCACGAGTGGTACGTCAACGTGTACGAGCAACTACCGCTCCAACGGGTATCAGGGTCGAGCCATGTTGAGTAGTCCTCACGATTGTCCTTTTGACAGGATGTCGCCCTCTAAAGGCGACACCTTTGACACGTAGGGTGATTGAAATCAGTATCATACAATGAGTCTCAAAGGTGTTTAACACCTACGGTCAAGGGTGTTTAACACCCTTGGTCAACAGTGTTAAACACCCTTAGGCAAGAGTGTTAAACACCCTTGATGAACAGTGTTAAACACCCTTGGAATGAGGTGCGGAACACCAATGAAAGAGTTAGTTTTAATAACATAATTATCAACCATTTAAAAGTAAATACTATGGTAGAATTTGAGGTAAAAATCAAAAGAAGCAAACAATCGGGAAAGAAGAAGGGGCAGACGGTGTACTATGCTGTGCCCAAGAGTAACCAACACATGACGCTTGATGCGCTTTGCGACATGATTATGGACGAGACATCGCTCTCGCGCGGTGACGTGATGAACACGCTTATCACGTTGGGCAAGATGGCGTGCCGATCGTTGAAGATGGGTGCCAGTGTTGACCTCGGCGACCTCGGTTCGCTCCGTGTTTATTTCCTCCAAAGATGATGGACAATCAGAAAGATGTAACAGCCGCCACGCTGAAGAAACCGAAAGATTGTCTTTACTCCTAAGAATAGGATGCGTGAGGCTGCAAATGCTGTGGAGGTGTCAGTGGATAATCCAGCTAGGAAGAAAAGCCTCACCCCCAGCCCCTATCTCCGAAAGAGAGAGAGTGAAAGAAGAAGGAGGACCAGTAGCAGGGGTAGGGTAAAAGCTCTCCAAGCTCCCTCCAAAGGAGGGGAGGTGCCTAACGGAAGTTAGTTAGAATGAATCTTATTCGTATGATTTGAAAGGATTTATCTGATAGCTTGCGTTAGGCTCTTTTTGTTTATTTAGGCTTATAGCTTGATCATATTCTATACTTAACGCAAACCAGATTCGGGACTGCTATACCTAATTACGAAGAATATACTCGTTTAAGACTTTGATTATATAATAATTTGTATCTTGTAGCACTCGTAAGCAATGACATAACGACTC